>JGI24144J35610_10000001_pt1 | contig 195571 bp, 253 predicted proteins | sample BarGraIncu01121A_FD_35610 | JGI IMG/M metagenome (IMG submission 35610)
CAATATAGAATGTATAAGATTTAGTTATATGTTCTATATAGTACTCGCACTACTTTATTACAACAAAAAGCGTCTTAGATGCTATTTAAGACTATTACAATAATAAAATAAGAAATGGAGATTAAAATTTGTGCTAAAAAATGACGGGAGAAAATCCAATAGCAAAGCAAGTAAGAAGAAACACAAACTAAAACAAGTTAAGTGTGGTAAGTGTAAGAATATAACAGAATATCATGAATCGGATATTGAATCTGTTAGTGGAATGAAAGTAATTTTATGTGATTTTTGTGGAATAGAAATTAATTTAAAATAATATAAAATAAAGAATTATGGGAGAGAGTAAAATGATTGAAATAAAAAGAGATGATTATAGTTGTGATGAGGAATTTATAGCAAAGGTTTATTGTTTAAAATCAGATAATAATATGACAAATAAAGAATGTAACACATATATAAATTCAATGCTTGGAAGTAATTATGGAGAATCTACAACTAGAGGTATAGCTAAATATATAAATTTAGGACAAGAAATTCAATCTGAAAGAAATTTATCAGAATTAAAAGGTGAAAATAAAGAAATTACAACATTAAAACATGAATATAACAACTATGAGCAAGTTAAAAGCTACAAAGAAGTTGTTGAAATAAATAAAGATGGAAGTTATTCAAGTGATAGATTAATAGGAATTGAAAACGAAGACAATCTAAAAGATGAGAATTTTCTATTAGGAGTACATAATTACGATGCTAAAGCATGGCAGATAGTTTCTGCAAGAAATAGTATTTGGAATACTCAAGTAAAGGGTGGTACTATAACGAAATTATATGCAAGTAAAATTAACGTTAAACCTAGAGTTAATAGTGTATCTACAGAAGAAATAAAGGAATGGTTTAAAGAATTTGATAGAGAAAACAAAACGGTTAAAAATATAAACTATAAACATAAAGAAGGTAAATTACTATTTGAATTTCCAATGGTAGATTTGCATTATGGAAAAAAAGGATATGTTTTTGAGGTTGGCAAGGAAAGTAGTTCGGAACAAACAGAACAGAATTTTTTAAAAGTAATATGTGATTTTAAAAATAGATTAAAAGACAAGCCTATATCAAAAATTGTGTTCCCAATAGGTAATGATTTATTTAACAGTGATTCTACTGATGGGTCTACCACTAGAGGCACAAAACAAGATAATGATATGAGATGGAAACAATTATTTAAAAGTGGCTTAAAAATGATTACACAAGGTATAGATGTGCTATCTGAAATAGCACCTATAGATTTAATCTATGTAGAAGGAAATCACGATACAATGTCTGCATATCATTTATTTGTTGCACTAGACGCTTATTATAGAAAGGATGATGTTGTAAATGTTATTGATAGTGCATTAACAAGACAATATTATAAATGGGGTAAGTGTTTAATAGGATATTCTCATGGAAATTGTGAGGGTAAAAGGATAAGTGGTTTAATGCAAAAAGAACAACCCAAATTATGGGGAGAAACTTTGTATAGAGAATGGCATTTAGCCCATTTACATCATGAAATAGCCAAAGAAGATAATGGTCTGGTAATAAGACATTTACCTTCAATAACTGGAACTGATGCGTGGCACTATAATAGTGGATACGTAGGAGCATTACAAAAATGTCAAGCTTTTATTTGGGATAAAGAATCAGGACTTATGGATATATTAATGAGTTATGTTTAAATATAAAATAATATAAAGTAGGAGAAAAATATGAAGAAGTCTAAATGTGGATACACAATCAATAAACCTAAGAATTGGGTGAATACTGTAATGGAATTAACACCACTTGTACTTATTTTAGGTAGTATTTTAGGAGTTTTATTTATAACAATAATTTAAAATATAATAATATGAAGGGCAAAGGTAGATATTATGGAAGAATATTTAAACTACAAACAAATAAGAATTCATCAATTAAAGGAAAAAGAATGTCTTGATAATAGAACAATATGGCTTGATGAAACTATAACGGGTGATACAGAATTTATGGTTTTAAAAATGTTTGATAGAATTGTAGCTATGGATGTTAAGTCAAAAATAACTCCTGAAAACGCTGAACCAATTTTATTAAAAATTAGCTCGTATGGTGGAAATGTGGATGCGTCACTAAGTATCATTTCAAAAATTGAAGCACTACGAATTTTACAGTATCGCATACATGGATATGCTTATGGTAAATGCATGTCAGGAGCGTTTAAAATTTTCATCGCTTGTACTAAGAGATTTGCTCAACCAACTACAGATTTACTTTGCCATATGCCTAATCACGGTGAATATGGTGGTTTCTACACTATGGAAGATGATAGACGTAGATATACTAGCTCTAAAAGGTCATGGGATAGATGTAAAAAAGTAATAATAAAATATACTAATCTCACAGATGAAATGCTTGAAGAATCAGTTAGTAAAAATGAAGATATGTGCTTTTGGGCGGATGAGAGTATTGAACAAAACTTAGGAATTGTTGACGAATTATTCTAAATAAAAACTAATAAAAACTAATATAGAGTGGAGGATAGGATTATGAGTGAAAAAGTTATTAATATGGAAATTGGAACAAATGAGAATGTGGAAGAGATTTTAGAATACACGAGTGAAGAAATAATGGGAAATATTACAGTAGATGAAGAATTAAAAAGAATACAAATTCAAGATAAACCTATATCTAAACTATCAAAAGAAACTAAGAATGGAACAATATATAAAGATATTATGGAACAAACAGAAGTATTAGGAGCATGTTTTCAAACTCTTTTAGGTTTTGGTGTAGATTACGTTTCTTCTCTTACAATTGCACAAAATATGATAACTAATATGGTTGAAACAGAGAAAATTAAAATACAAAATGTATTAACTCAACAATTATAATAAAAACACGTTAATAATATAAAACAAAATAAATATCAAAATTAAAAGGAGAATAATAAATATGGTAAAATACGAATTAGAATCAAAGGAAGAATTTCTTGAATTTGCAATAGACAGACTCAATGATGAGGATAATATATCTTTAATAGTATTAGAGGACAACATAGAAATAATCTTAGACTGTCGTGAATTTGAATGTAAATCACTTATTAAAGAAATAAACGCAGAATATTGTATATATGTGATAACTAAAAATACTGTTAGGAGTGGTATTTATTTAGAAATTACACCAGTTACATTTGATGAAGATTGCATAATGGAAAATTATATTGAGAATGATTTGGTTGCTGTGCAAGATGGATTATTAGATGACGAAGAATTATTAGACATAGATGCCGAGGAATTAATTATATTGGATTATGAGTATGACAATGAAGAAACATGTAATTGTGAGTGTTGTCAAGGATGTTGTGACAATAATGAAGAGGAAAATGAACCAGTAACCAATGAAATATTCGAATGTGAAGATGTTATTACTGCCAAATTAGAATTTATAGAAGATACTTTAGAGAATTATGGTGAAATTAGTTTAATCACAAATTATGAAACTGCTAAAGAAATTGCAATGGAATATGGAATACATGATTATTTAGATTATTTTGCTATAGATTTACAAAGTGACGTAGAAGGATATTTAGTTGAAATAACTGAGGATGAATTATTTGTTATTGAACCAATTGAAAGAATAGATGGTTATTTCACAATTGAAACCGATAGATTGTATATTGATTTTGATGTAGAAGAATATTTAGATGAAGATTTTTATGAAAATTATTTAAATGTTGAAGAGTGTCTTGGAATCAAAATACAAGAAGTAGAATTAGAGTTTAGTAAGTTAAAGTAATGTAAATATATTTTGATATAGAAGATTAGATTCTTAGTCTTCTATAATGAGAGTATATAAGAATTAAATAAAGTCATAATAATATAAAAAATATGTTGACAAATTAAGTTGAAAATGGTAATATTATATTAAGGATAGAATCATATAAAGGAGTCGACACTTTTATATGATTTGATAAGTGTGGGTTTTATCTACCGTCACTCTTCCTTGATTTTTACATATAATAATCACGGTGGATAAAATAATATAAAAGAGGTAGATAATAAAATGATAGACTTAGAACAAATAGTAAAAGTTAGATGGAATGGTTGTACAAGAAAATGGTATGAATCTAAAGGATATATTTATACAAAGCAAAATGAATTTTTTGATTGTAAGTTAGAGGATTTACAAAAGGGTTCAACAGTAAAAGTTTTAGTAATATGTGATTATTGTGGAGAAGAATTTCCAAAAGAATATAGAAATTACTTTAAAGAAAGAAAAATAGTTGAAAAAGATTGTTGTAAAAATAGAAAATGTATGGTTAAAAAATCTAAAGAAGTTAATTTAAAAACTATTGGTGTAGAAAATCCTATGCAATTAAAGGAAATAAGTGAAAAATCAGGTGTGAATCATAGAACTCCTTTTAATGAAGTAGTTTTATTATGTGAAGAAAAAGGACTTTTATTATTAAGTAAAGAGAGTGATTATAAAAACGATAGAACTCCAATTTTTATAATATGTAATAAACATGAATCAGAAGGAATACAAGAAACTAAATTTGCTAATATAAAAAAGAATAAAACTTGTTGTTTTTTCGGAGGGCATGATTTAATAGGATTAAGTAAAAGATTAAATGGGGAAGATGTTTATAATGATTTCATAAAACATGGATTAACTCCATTATTTAAACCAAATGAATACAAGGATAATCAAACTATATTACCATATATATGCGATAAACATAAAGATAAAGGAATACAATACAGAGCATATATGAATATAGACAATAATGAAGGATGTTCATATTGTGCAAAAGAGAGAATGAAAGAAAAAATGAGGTTTGATGAGAAATATGTTTTTGATAATTTGATTAATAAGGGATTAATACCGATTGAGGGCGAAAGATATATTAATAGAAATACTCCTATAAAATACAGATGCATTAAACATCCAAACGTTATACAACACATTATATTTGGAGGATTCTTTAATACAGAATGTGCTTGTGATTATTGTAGAATGGAGAAAAGTTTATACAGTTTAAATAGATATTTTAGAAGTTCTTTAAGTTTTTGGAGAAAAGAAGCTGAAAATAACTGTAACCATATGTGTATTTTAAGTGGAGTAAAACAATATGAAGTTCATCATTTATATTCCTATAATTCAATAATAAAAGATGTTGTTGATGAATTAAAGTTAGATTTCAAAAATGTTAAAGATTATTCTGAAATAGATTTATTAAATATAAGAAATAAAGTAATAGAAAAACATAAATTATCAAAAGGAATATGTTTAAATACTAAATTGCATATTATTTTTCATCAAGTTTTTGGAAAATTAAATAATACAAAAGAACAATTTGAGGAATTTAAAGAGAGCTATTATAATGGCGAGTTTGATAATGATTTAGAAGAAGAACTAAAATCTTACAATTCTATAAGAAGGTTAAATGAAAACAGAATAAAGAGTGATTTTAATGAAGCTATGTAAAATTGTAGCTTCATTTTTAATGCATAAAAATATAAGGAAGTGAAAATATGACAACAAGAGCAATAACAAGTAAAACTAAATCTAAATCCACAACTAAAAAAGAAGACAAGCCAATAGTAGAAATTACTTGTACTTGTTGTGGTGAAACAAAACATGATACTGAATTTTATAGTAGTCAAAGTGAAATATTTAAAGCAAATAATAAGATGTGTATTTGCAAAAATTGTGTAATTGAGATATTTGATTTTTATAAGGCTAAATATAAGGATGATGAACAAGCTTCTATATATCGAACTTGTGAATTATTAGATGTTTATTATACTGAAAATTTAATAGAATCTTCGAGAAAAGAGATGCTTAAAAGAGGTTCAGAAACTGGAAGTGTTATGAAATTCTACATGAAGAACGTGGGAATGAATCAATATAAAAATATGTCTTTTGAAGATAGAGAGATAACACATATACATGCTAAGGAAATTTTATATGAAAAAGAATTAGCTGAATTAACAGAAACTAAGAAAGAGAAAAAAGCTAAGGAAGATTGTATGAAGCTTATAGGATATGATGCATTTTCTAGTGAACCTGTAAAAGAAAAGAAAGCATTATATTCAAAACTTGTAGGATTTTTAGATAGTTCTACACTTAAAGATAATTTTAAGATTCCAATTGTTATCCAAATTGTGAAAATGTTTAATCAAGCAGACCAATTAGATAGGGCATTATCTGAACATTTAAGTAACCCTGATGTTATTTTAAAATCGTCAGATGACATAAATAGGATAATAGGGGCTAAACAGAAAATAACTTCTGCTGTTTTAAGTATGGCTAAAGATAATGGAATAAGTGTAAATTACAGTAACAATAAAAGTAAAGGAGCTGGAACACTTACTGGAATAATAAAAGAACTACAAGAGATTGGATTTGAAGATGCTGATGTTAATTTGTTTGATGTAGAAACATTAGGTGGAATTAAGCATGTTGCTGATGAGAGCAATAAATCTATTGCGGAGCAATTGCAGTTTGATGAGAATGATTATACAGAAATGATAAGTGAACAGAAAATATTAATAGAAAAGTTTCAAAAATCATCAGATAAAATGGAAGAAGAAAATAGAAAAATAAAAACAATTTTAAACTTAAATGGTTTGAAATATTAAGGAGGGAGTCTATAGAAAATGGATTTCTCAATAAAACAAGGAAAAGAATATATGTCAGATACAAAAAAAGAAGGATATATGAGATTAGCACAAATAATACAATGGGGAAGAAAGTATCCCACAAAATTCGTTGAAAGATTTTTTGGTGTATTTCTATTAGATTATCAAAAATATGTTTTTATGAATAGTTGGTCAACTCCATTTTGTGTATGGTGTCAATGTCGTTCTAGTGGTAAATCAACATTAGGAAGTCCATTTATAATGGCTAAATCAATATTGATTCCTAATTTTCAAGGGTATTTACTTGCAGGAGATGGCTCTCAGAGTAAGGAATTATTTCAGAAAATTGAGAAAATTGCTAATAGAGAAATTACCTCATTTACAGGGTTAACAGATGTATTTGGCAACGAATTAGTTAAGAGTGCCTCAAACACCAGTGGATTTACACATAATCCAAATTCCTTTGAATATAAGCTTTATAATGGTTCTAAGGTCAATACCTTAAATTCCGTTCCCGATAACCTTCGTTCGAAAAGAAGCAACTGTAACTTCTACGATAAACTTTTGTCGCCTTATATAGTAATATATAAGTGAAAATTATTCAATATCGGTGAATCCTAAGTCAGAAATGATATGGCGATACCGAGATAAGTTAAAGGTTTAAAAACTTTTGACCATCGTAACGCATAGAGATTGAAACTTTATATTAATATTATAAAGATATAAAATATCTCCAAGAGTGAATAACAACCTTGTAGGTTGAAAATGTATGCTGAACTTATAAGAAATTATAAGAAGTAGAGGATAAAAAGCCTTTACGATAACAAAAATTGGAAGCAGGTTTCATACCAGACGATTTATTTGTAACAACAGAGCCATTTACAACACAAAATAGTAACTTTGCTTTAGGTGGTGAATCACAAGATGTAACTTTAATACCTAAACAATTTCCTAATCAGTTAATTTACGCTTCATCAGCATCAAGTATTGACCAATATTTCTTTAAAAAATATAAGGAATTTTCTAAAAGAATGTTTTTAGGGGATAAAAAGTATTTTGTTGCAGATATAAAAGATGAGGTTGTAATGAGTGCAACATTTAATGGAAAAGTGTATCCTGTATCTCTGTTAGTTCAAGAAACAATAGATAATGCTATGAGAGAAAACCCTGAAAAAGCAAATAGAGAATATAAAAATATATTTTCTAAAGAGGGTGGAGACAATCAAATTATTAAACGTGCAAGCATTATAAGAAATTCTAAAAATTACAAACCTATACTAACGAATGAAACTAATGAAATGAAGTTTATTTTAGCTCAAGACCCAGCAAGAAAATCTGATAATTCTATTACAACTATAGGATTGTTATATCACGATGAACATGTTGGTTATAAATTGAGATTATGTAATTGTGTTAATTTTCTTGATAAAGGAAACAAAGTTAAACAACAAATGAGAATACCAGACCAAATCAAAGAAGTTAAAATTTTATTAAATAGTTACAATGGAAAAGGCAAGGCACAGTGCGAAAACATACATAAGTTGTTGGTTGATGCAGGAGCTGGAGGTCAAGGACTGTCAATAGCAGATGAATTTATGGAAGATTATAAAATTGACGGAAAAGACTATAGAGGATTGATAGATAAAGAAAACTGTTCAGAATATATTACTACATTTCCTAATGCTTTAGATAAACTTAAATTAATATCCCCACAAAAATATAAGAGAGATATGTTTGATGCTCTAGTAGAAATGATGAATATGGACTTAATTGAATTCCCTTCAAATTATGACGGTAGAGGATATTTACGGTTTGAGGAGAGTATGACAGAATGTTATACGGATGAAGATAACAAATCGAAAAAGAAAACTGAAGCAAAGGAAAATATATATAAATTAAGTGATGATGAAATTTTATCTTTAGTAAATTTAGATTTAGCAAAAGAAGAATTGGTCAATATTCATAGGATAGATTCATCAAATGAGAATTATAGATACGACTTACCTGCCGACAAAAAAAGAAAGATGCATGACGATAAAGCGTATACGATTGCGATGCTCGCGTGGGAGTTAAAAAATATAAGAAGAGATGAATTTTATGAAGGTAAAGGAAAGCAAAAAGTAAACATCTTGGATTATTGCATGTAAATAATAATATAAAACTATAAACACACAATTTCCAAATCCTCAAAGAAAGGAGGTATACAAATTGACAACTAAAAAAATAACTAAAGAATCAATAGAATTATCTCAATCATTAAAAGAAACTCAAGAACTTGAAGAAGAATCTCATCGTGATTATGTATCATTTGCAAAAGATAGTTCTGTTTCAAATAAATCTTCTGCATATTCTTCTATTCAAAATAATAAAGCAAGGAAAACATCTAAAAGTAATATAAAGAAATTTTTAGATAATCCTACTGACAATTATTTACAATTACAACAGTCTTCACAATATCTTAAAAATACAAATGGTATTTATAATAGATTAATATTCTATTTTTCATCATTATTAACATATGAACATTATTTATACCCTGTAGTGAGTTCAGATAAATTGGATAACGATAAAAAAGTAACAAAAGTTTATGAAGACGTTGCAATAAATTTAGAAAAATATAATTTAAAGTTTAATTTACCTAAATTTACAGAATACATATTTACAGATGGAGAAGTATTTTTATATAAATTAGAAGATACAAAAGGAATTGTATTTAAGAAAATTCCAAATGAATATTGTAGAGTTAGTCAAATGGAAGATGGAGTTTTTAGATATGAAATAAATGTTACTAAATTTACAGATATTACAATACAAGAATTTCCACAAGAATTTCAAAATTTATATAACGTATTTCATGATAAAGAAAAATCAGATAAAAATAAGAAACAGAATAAGAATCAAAACAATATTCTCAATAATATTAATAACAACTATATAAATTATGGATGGTTTCAAATTAGTAATAAAGGAGTTTGTTTTCCTACTCAATGGAATAATTTTCATTCATTTCCTATGATGTCCTATTTATTACCAGATATTATGGATATAGATTCTATTAAGGATTTAAAGAAAGATTCTGATAGATTAGATAATACAAAATTTATACATAGTAAAGTTGAAACTAATAAAGATACTGGATTACCTGTAATGGATTTAGATATTGTAAAAGCATATAACAAATCTATTCAAGATAAATTGCCTGATGGAATGGTAGCTATTACTAATCCATTTGTAACAAACTCTATTCAACTAGCAGGAAGTCAAAGTAATATAAATAATATTGTTGAACAAGCTACAGATTATATTTATTCAAGTGCAGGAGTAAGTGATTTACTCTTTTCTAATAAGAAATCATCTAGTGAAGCACTTAAACAATCTATTGCAGTTGATGTTCAAATACTATTATCATTTATATTACCATTATATATTAATTATATAAACTTTGAATTAAGACAATATAATTCTGTTTATAGATTTGCTGTAAGAATATTAGAAACAACATTATTATCTAGAAAAGATGATTTAACACTTAGTATGGCAAGTATGAATGTAGGCGGTTCTAGATTAAAGTTTATGGCTTTATGTGGACATACTCCTATTGAAGCGAGAACTCTTAGAAAACTAGAGAATGCTTTAGGTATGGATGAATTATTAACTCCTAAATTAAATGGTAATGTAATTAGTGGAAATGCAGATGGAACTTCAAATGTTGGAGGAGCACCTACAGCTGAATCAACAGGAACGGTAGGAGATAACACAGAAAAGGCTAACGAAAACAAGTAAATAATATAAAACATATGGACGATAAAGGATGTGATAAAAATGTTTATATATTGTTTTGAAAAGAAAGATAAGGAAGATTTGATTTCTAAGGGATATAGGTATTTAAAAGAAGAAACTGTTGGTCTTGGCGATAAAAAAGCCTATGTGTTTATAGATGATAATAAACTGAATTTTGAAGAATTAGATAATAAGAAGTTTATTAAAAGTAATAAGATGAATTTCTAAGTGAAGGGAGGTGAAAATTAGTGGAATACAAATATATACCAACTAAATTTGAATCAATAGGTAATACAGACAAAGTAAATGATGAGTTTGTTCGTTGCTCGATTTCGGTTCTCGGATTGGAACAGGTAGCAAATAATACTCATTTTAATAAAGAAAGCGTAGATAAAGCAACCCCAACTTTAGGATATATACCAGTAATAGGATATATGAGAGAAGGAGAGTTTCAAGGACATGGACAAGAAATAGTTCTTAAAGATGATGGTGGAGTAGAATTTATTGTAAAAACAATCCCTTACGGTGTAGTTATAAAAGATTCAGCAAGATATGAGGATATGACTCATTTAAATGGGACAAAAGAATCTTATTTAGTGACAGATTGTTATATTTGGAGAAGATATTTAGATGATGTAGATATGATTAATTCGTTGAAACAAAGCATGGAAATTATGGTTAATAATTGTGATTGGGATGAAAATGGAGTATTACAAATTACAGATTTTTCCTTCTCTGCTCTTTGCATGATTTCCGTAGAACCTGCTTTTGAACTTTCTAAGATAAGAACATTAGACAAATTCTCTAAATCAGACTTTAAGGCAGAATATACAGCAATGTGTGGGGCTTTAGATATATATTTAAGCGATAATAAAATAAAAGAAAGTAGGGTGATAAAAAAGATGGAAAATAAAATTGAAGAAGAAGTAGTAGAAGTAAAATTAGCAGAAGAGACTCCTGTTGAGGAAATAGTTGAAATGACTAAAGAACCGATTGTTAAAGATGAAGAAAAAATAGAATTAAAAGAGGCTAAGAAAAAGGAAGACCCAAAAACAGTAGAACCAAAAGTTCCAACTGAAAAAGGCACACCTGTAGAACCAGTAGTTCCAGTTAACAAAACTATACCTGAAGATAAAAAGAAGAAAAAGGTTGTTGCAGAAAAGGTAGTAGAAGAAGTTGTAAGCGTGAATTTTGAAGCAGAATACGATTCTATAAAATCTAGTTTTGATAAACTTGAAATTAGTAATAATGAATTGAAGGCAAAATTCAATGACATTACATCACAATTTGAAACTTTAAATACAGAAGTAATCTCTCTGAGAGAGTTTAAACTTAATGAAGAAAATCAGAAAGCATTTGAATTGAGAAAAATTGAAGTTGATAAAATTATAGCAGAATTCTCTTTTGAAGAAGAAGAGATTAAAGACATACGTCAAAAAGCGTACTCTAATGAAATTGCAACAGAGGAATTGGAAAATTCTTTATTTACATTAGAAGGAAGAAAACTTCATGCTAAAAAACAATTTTCAGCTAAGAAAGTAGAAGCAATAGTTGAAAAACCTGTAGTTAAAATTACAGAAGAACAAACAGTTAAAAGTGTTTACGGTTCAGCCGATAAATATTTTAAATAGTAACAATACAAGATATTAATATAAAAACAACAAAACAAATTAAAATTCGAGGAGGAATATATAATGATAAGATTAGACAAAATTAAAGGTTCAGCTCACATAGCTTCATTTACATTCGCAACAACTTTAACAAACGGTGCAGTAGTTGCATTAGGTGCTTTAAACACAGACGGTGAAAGTTACATAGGTGGTGCTGTAGCTAACGTTGCTACAGATAAAATAGTTTTTCATGCTTCAGTAGAATTACAATATGCAGTTGATGCAATGGAAGAGGATTACACTCTTAAAATAGGTGGTAAAGGTAGAGGTTATATTCTTGAAAAAGGAGATATCGTAACAATTACAGATGACCAACTTACTGGAACTACAGTTGTAGGTGGATTTGTATTACCAGTAGTAGGAACTAAACTTGCTTTTAGTGCATCAGCTAGAACAACTGAAAATTTAGCTTTCCAAGTAATAGAAAAAACAACTCTTGGTGGAGCAGTAGCAACAGCTTTAGAAGTAATATACGCTTAATTTATAAAAATAAAATAATATAAAAATTAATAATACAATTCGAGGAGGAATATATAATGATAGCAAAAATGACTGATTTACAGAAAGTATCTTTAGATACATATAGGGGTGTTGTAACAAACTACTCTACATCAGAAGGAAATGACGCAATAAGAAATGCAATATTAGAAGCAGTAGGTGGCGAATGGTCTTATAATAAATTTATGAAAAATCAATATGATGTATATGAGATTCTTATTGAAACACTTTCTATTGGAATGGGAACTCTTTTATTAGACCAATTAAACAACTTTGTTGAAATGAAAGATACTAATTTAGGAGATACTACTACATTTATTGTAGAGGATAATTCTTTATTTAAAGTAGCATCTATATGTGATGGTAACACAGATATCAGAAGACAGAAATTACATTCAAGAAAATTCCCAATAACTACTGAAAGACTTGGTTTAAAGGTGTATGCTGATTTAGAGATGTTTATGGCAAATAGAATAGATTGGACTAAAATGATAAACAGAGTTTCAGTTTCATTCAATGCAGAAATAGGTAGTAGAATATATAACGCATTATATGCTTCATACGCAGGACTAAACGCTCCTTATGCTGTAACAGGTGTTTTTACATCTGAAGCACTAGCAGATATGGTTGCACATGTAGAAGCACAAACAGGTCAAACTGTTGTTATCTATGGTACTAAGAAAGCATTAGGTAAAATTACTAACGCTAATCTTTCTGATAAAATGAAAGACGAATTACACTTAGTAGGACATTTTGGTAGTTTCCAAGGAACAGAATTACTTGAATTACCACAAGCTCACAAAGCTAATACAGATACATTTGTAGTAACAGATGACTTCTTACTTGTAGTTCCAAATGGTGAAAAAATAGTAAAGGTTGTTTTAGAAGGAGAACCTACTATGTATGAAACATCAGCAGGTGCAAGAAACGATGAGCAAATGGAATTCTTCTTTGCTAGAAAAGTTGGTATTGCTGTATTAAAAGCTTCACAATATGGTTTTTACAAAATATCATAATAAGAATATAAAATATAAAAGTAGATATATTAATTTATGTCTACTTTTTAATAATTAAATTAGATAGAAAAGGAGATTAATAAAAATGGCAAATGTAAAGAAAGAAACTATAGATGTAGTAGAAAAAGCAGAAGATAAGAAAATAGAGACTAAAGTAGAACCTAAAATAGAGGTTGAAGCAAAAAAGGAAACAGTAGTACAACCTAAAAAAAGAATAAAAGTAGATAGAACAACAGAAGTTAAAATAATGAATAATACAAATGGAATATTTATTTATGAAAATGATAAGACGAATACGAGTTGTATTCTAACTAAATTTGGTGACGAAGATTATTTAACTATTGATGAATTATTAAAAATGAAAAATTCACATAGAGATATAATTGAGAAATTTTGGATAAGAATTGTAAATGTTGAAAATGAAGAAATTGAAATGGAAGATGTATTAAATTTTCTATTGATAGATGATTTATATAAAAATGCATTAAATGCTGAACAAGTTGATGAAATGCTTTTAACAGAATCTGATGAAAGATTTGAAACAGTATTTTTAAAACTACATAAAGAATTTAAAAATAGAATAATAGAAAGAGCTACAATTTTATTTGAAGAAAAAAGATTTAATGATTTCTATAAAATGCAACTTATAACAGAATATTTAAATAACGATGAGTTTTTCAAAGAAATTGCTGAGAGAAAGTAATATAAAAAGGTGGTGAAACAAATAAATGGCTACCACATTTCAAGATATATATAATAAATTCTTATTTCAAGTAAGAGATTTAGAGTTTGATTTATTAGAAGATGCTGAATTAGAACAACTACTATATAATTATTTAGAAAATGCTACAGTAGAATTCAAACAATGTAGAAAAGATTTAAATGATTTTGATAAAACTTTAGAGCAGTTTAATGTAAATTTATCTATTGAGGAAATATATATCGTTTCTTTAGGAATGGTATTACATTGGTTAAGACCTAAAATCAATAGAGAAGAACTATTAAAGCAATCTATAGGTGATAGAGATTATAAATTAGCATCTAATTGGCAAACTTTAGGTAAATTAATGGATAGAGAAATAATGATACAAAATAATCTTAAAAACTACATATCAAAATATCAATATATTGCTAGTGAAATCTAGAAAGGAGGATTTTTTATTATGGGAAAGTTTGATTTATTTAGAAAACTAAATACAATAAATGGTAGTACGTCACAAGAAGTAATCGTAAATAATATAGAAAAAGAATTTGACCAATATATAAAAAATACTCCTAATTCTTATATTTCTACTAGATATAATGATGTAAGTAATGTAGAAATTAAATGTACATTACAAGATGCAGGTTTTAATGATAAGAAAAATGGTGATGAGAAAATACTTTGTACTTATTTATCTTGTGATTTAAAACAAGGTGATATTATAAAAATAGAAAGTAAAATATATCTTATTACATTTCAAGAAGATAATACTATTAAAACACATAATACATATATTGTAAGACCTTGTAATAGTCAATTAAAGTTTAAATATAATGGAGTTATTTATTCCATTCCCGCAATTATTACGAATCAAAGTCCATATTTAGTTGGAGTTGCTGATGGGAAATATTTTGATGTAGGAAACGTGAAATTAAGTTGTTCTCTTGGAATAAATTTATTAAACAAGGATGTAGTTAAAGTTATATTTAGAGGAATGAGATTTATTCTTTATTCAAATGGAGTAAGAATTGCTTATAAAATAACCTCAACAGATACTATTTCAAAAGAAGGATTATTAGCACTTGTATTAGAAGAAAGTAACGACTTAAAAATTGAGGATGTGGGAGATGTGGCTTTTAACAATTATGAAACTAATACCGAACTAGAAACACCTGTGATTCCAACACCAACATATAAGATAGTTAGTTCTACAGGGGATGTTAATTATTTATTTAATGGAAGTGTTAGAACATTTAAGGTTGTCAGTGCAGATGGTACAACTATAACAGATAACTCATTTACTTTTACTCTAGGTCAAAGTTCAACTAATCCTGCTATGACACCAATAATGCTTATAACTCTCATAGATAATAAAACAACCTTAGCTGTGCGTTTAACTCCACATGTTACAAATAAAGGATATTTCCTTTTAATTGCCACAGATTCTTTAGGTAATATAACTAGTCGAGAATTACGAGTGAAGGGAAATTATGATATATAAATAATATAAAAGATTAAAGGAGTATTTATATGAAAATATTTAATATTAAACAAGCAGATATATTCATTAAGAACTCTGCTACTCCAATAGGAGTAAATACAGGGAATAAATTTAAAGTGTTCATAGAATTTGAAGAAAACCAAATATTTAAAGATTTAATGGTGCGATGGCTAAATAAAGAATTTTAGCTATTTTTTATTGCCCAAAATAATACGATTTAAGGGAGGATTTATAATATGGGATTGAGTATTAACAAAATATCATTTAAAAAATGGTGTATGGATAACTTATCAAAAAAAGAAGCAAACAATATTTTAGACAGATGGGATTATGAATTAAATAATAAAAAACCTGATGAAATTGGATATAGTTCAAAAGGAGAAAACAATAAAGGATATTGGTTTAAGTGCTTAGAGCATCTTGAACATGGAAGTGAATTAAAAAATATTAAGAATTTCGTATATGGACATAAGAAAAGTATAGATTGTTACCAATGTAATTCTTTTGCTCAGTGGGGAATCGACAATATATGTAGTGATTTCTTAGAAAAATATTGGGATTATAATAAAAATGATAAACTAGAACTAAATCCTTGGGAAATATCTAAATGTGTATATAAGGAAGTTTGGATATTTTGTAAAAACAAAGATAAGCCTCATCATGGAAGCTACATTATAGGATGTGGTTATTTTGTAAAAGGTAGACGTTGTCCTTATTGTAGTCATAGAGGTGGAAAAACCCATCCATTAGATAGTTTTGGTCAATACATAATAGATAATCATGGAGTTAAATTTTTAATTGACATATGGTCTGATAAAAATAAGGTATCTCCTTTTGAATATGCACCAGGAAGTAATTATAAAGTTTGGTGGAAATGTTTAGATAATAAACACGATGATTATTTAAGAGAGATAAGCAGTTCAAATAGATTTGAATATCGTTGCCCTGACTGTGTTCAAGAAAGAAATGAAAGTTTACTTGAAGAAAAGACTAGACTATATTTAAATGAGTTGGGATATGATATTTTACATGAGCGTCATTGCACTATTATCCCTAAAAATCCTAAAACAAAAATGCCTTTACCTTTTGATAATGAAATAAATATAAATGGAATAAAACTTATTTTGGAGGTTCATGGAATTCAGCATTACAAATTATGTGGATTTCATATTTTAGCATCTAAACATAATAATACAACACCAGAGTATGAATTTCATATGCAAAAAGTAAGAGATAAATATAAAAGTTATGTAGCATATAGAAATGGTTATAAGTATATTGCTATTCCATATACTTCTGACAATAAAAAGGAAAAATATAAAACTTTAATTGATAATAAGATTAAAAAAATACAAAATAAGTAGGTGAAATAATTTGAGCAACGTTTCCATGAAATTTCGTAATATAACAAAAATAAAAAATGGTATTATTAATTTAATTTCACACGACAATAAAATCAAGAGGTACGTCTTATATCTTACGAGAGAGCCTTTAAATTTGTCAGCTTATGATACATCTAGTATTTTACAAGACCAACCAGATGTTGAAATTGATTTGGTTTTTGGAGACCCACATATTTATGGTTCAAGTTTTAATGATGTTGTATTAAGTGCATCACAAGTTACAATATTTGTACATAGATATATGGGAGACCTTACTGGGAAAGCACTTGGCATAAATACTCTAATAGTGGATATAGTAACTCCTTTGGAATTCAATATTTTAAATGAAACTGAAGACCGTAATTCTGCCATAGCATGTTCTATATGCGATTTGGTCGACGATACATCAATTGGAGTAGGAAAAGCAAGTGTTGTTAAATATACTGAGTCAAGATACAGTCTTACTGATAATAATTATGAGATTCTTAGTTTATTCATAGAAGTTTCCACATCAAATTTAAGAGTTAATAAATAGAATAAATAAAGTAAATAGAACAAGTAGGTGATTATTTATGTTAGAGAATATTTTAAATGAACCATATGAATTAATTGAAATAGACAAAGAAACAAATGAAATAAAAAATGAAATATATATTTATCCTATTATTATTAAAGATTATTTTAAATTTCAAATATTAACAAGATTATTATATGTGAGTAAAGGTAATTTTTCAGAAACAGAAATTCCTTTATTAGATTTAATTGTATTTCATTTAATTGATGTTGAATTAACTGACGAACAAAATATTATTAATAGAAATGATAGAATAAAAGAATTAGAACAAGTGTTTTCAATAATTATTAGAAAAGAAATACATTTTTATGAAGATAAAACACATTATCAATTTATTTCAGATGATAAGAAAAGTATAATACATAATTTAAATTACAATGAAATTAGAACAATAATAATGAATCAAAATTTAATGTTTGAGCCTAAGATTTATAAAAATAAATTAGTGCAAGAATGGGCAGATTCAACTTTAAATGCAAAAATGAAAAATCAGCCCAAGATTGGAATGGAAGAGATGTTATCAACTATTTCTGTGAAAACAGGTAAACATTATTGGGATTTAAAAGAATATAGTATTTATCAAATCTATAGTGATTTTTATAGATTAAGAAAAGACAAAAATTATGATACAAGTTACGCAATGAAATTACAAGGAGTTGATATAAGTATAGAAGATTTTGCAGAATGTCTAGATTTATATAAAAATCCTTATGATAGTGTATTTGTTGATGATGGGAAATTAGACCAAATAAAAAATGTTTGTAAATAGAACTAATTATGGTTTTATTTAACATATATAAAATAAAATAATATAAAATACAAGGAGGAATAATTAATATGATAGCAGATATTTTTAAAGTACTATTAATTGATAATGCAACTGGTGAAACATTTGCAAGAACAACATTGGAATCAGCTTCAATAGAAATAAAAGAAGAGTCAAACGAGGTGGAAGGTGGAGGTTCAGTTTATGCTATAATTCATAATGGAAAAAAAGAAACTATCGCATTGTCAGATGTAGAAGTCGACTTTGGCATTATAGCTAAACAACTTGGAGTAGACGCAGTTACAGGAGCAACAATAGCTTATGCTATGCCTAAATTTTATACAGTAGAAACAGGTTTAATAATAACATTAGATAATGAACCATTAGTAGGTTCAATGTCTATATTTACAGAAGCAGGAGTTCCTATATTGGCAGTGGGTATTACATCAACTGTTGGAAAAGTAGTTACTCTTGCAACAGGTGTAGTAGGAGACCAAATAGAAGTAAGAACATATAAATATCTTACTGGAGTGACAACTCAGTCTATAGAAATAAACAATACAAAGTTTGCAAAAGGTGTTACTGCTGTACTTGAAACAATAGAGATAACTCCTGAAGAAGTTCCTATAAATATCATTCAATTTATCTTTGATAGTTGTGCTTTTGATGGTGGATTTAAAATTGATACAAAGATAATAAGATGGTTGCACAAACTATCTTAGCCTCGTACATTCAGAAATGAGTGTAGGACACAGATTTAATTGCAGGTAACTCCCAAGAGCCTTACACCACAATATAACTGAAAAGATTATATGAAGGTACGAAAGTAGAAAAAACGTAAGGATGGATATAAGGTTAAATCCTAAGTATCTGATAATATTCTACATATTATAAAACGGATGTTCATGCAGGTAAGCACCTAATGAGTAGAAATACTACGGTGAAACTTCAACGACTATCCTTGAAATAGGAGTAAAGCCACAAGCGATTGGTGGAAGAAAAAGTCTGCCCTTAACAAATAATGTTGAAGGTGAAGAAATAGTCTACTCACGTTGAGAAATCAAGTGGTCACTTAATTAACTAGAGTGACATTTATGGAGTAGCGTTCATGAGTAAATATAAAGGCAAAACGTGACGCAGTAAAGCATGACATTGGACTTAAAGTGTTGAAAAAGAGAAGTAAGGACTCAGTTGGCAAGATTCTTAGAATTCCAATAGCAACAGTATAAAATAAAATAATATAAATATTGACATTATAGTAAAAGTGACATATAATAGAATTAGAGGATAGATAAGGAGTAGCTCTTCATATCGAAAACACATTTCTCCAAATGTGTTCCTCTGTTTTACAAATGGAGGAATAATTATTTGGAGGTAATTAATAAAATGTCTAAAAAGAAAACAATAAAACAATATAAAAATGAAGTATATAAATTGGTAAATACAGAGTATGATATATTAGGTGATTACAATGGAAATAAAATTAATATACAAATGAGACATAACAATGAAAGTTGTAGTAATTTTGAATTTCCAATGAGTCCTAATAGTTTTTTAAGAGGTCAGAGGTGTCCTAAGTGTAGTGGAAGAATGAAGAAAACAACTGAGCAATTTAAGAAAGAAGTCTTTAAAATTGAAGGTGAAAAATATGATGTTTTAGGTGATTATATAAATAATCACACTAAAATATTAATGCGACATAATTGTGAAAAATGTAATAATCATGAATATGATGTAACTCCAAAGGATTTTTTATTTGGGTATAGATGTCCTAAATGTTTTGGTACTCCTTTAAAAACACAAGAGGAATTTGAAACAGAAGTATATAGTTTGGTACAAGATAAATATACTGTTTTAGGAAAGTATAAAACTAATAAGACTAAAATATTAATGAAGCATAATTGTAAAGAGTGTGATAGTTTTGAATTTGAAATGTCTCCTAACTCTTTTTTAAGTAAAAATCAACGATGTCCAAAATGTGGTGGCACTATGTTAAAGACCGATGAGCAGTTTAAAAGTGAGGTTTTTAATCTCGTAAAAGTTGAGTATGTAGTATTAGAAAAATATATAGGTGCACATACTAAAATTTTATTTAAACACAATTCAGATAAATGTAATAATCATGAATTTCCAATGACTCCTGATAGTTTCTTATCTGGAGAGCAAAGATGTCCAAAGTGTGGTGGAACAAAAAAGAAAACAGATAAAGAATTCAAGCAACAAATATTTAGTTTAGTTGGTGATGAATACACAGTCTTAGAAGAATATATAAATGATAGTACTAAAATAATGTTTAGACATAATAATAAAGGATGTGGTAATTATGAATATCCAGTGAAGCCTAACTCTTTCTTAAATGGACACAGATGTCCTAAATGTAATGAATCTAAAGGTGAACAAGCAATAAGACATTACTGTAAAGATAATAATATAAATTTTACTCCACAATATATTTATGAAGACTTATTATCTGACTTAGGTAATCCATTAAAGTATGATTTTGCAATATTTAATGATATAAATAAAATAGATTTAAAATATCTAATAGAATATGATGGAGAATTCCATTATAAAGTTATAAAATATAAAAATGAAACTATAGAATGGGCTGAAGCAAAATTTGCAAAACAAAAATATCATGACAAATTAAAAAATGAATATTGTATTGAAAATAATATAGAATTATTAAGAATACCATATTGGGAATTTGATAATTTAGAAAGAATATTAACAGATTATTTAATACACGGAAAAGAAATAAGTGAATTGGGAATAAGAGAATACATTGATGATATTGAGATTAATAATATTGCATGTAATAGCTAAGCATACAACTTATTATTATCAGAATAATATAACATAGAATTCGTCTTTTATTCAGAAATATTATCATTAAACAAATAACAATATAATAATATAAATAAAAAGGAGACTAAATATGATTGAATACATAAATAACACAAATACATTTAAATTAAAATATTCTTCAGTTGTATATCCACCCTTCAATATCAATGTCAATACAATATATGATTGCACAATTGAAAATAATATATATTCTATAATAATAAATAAAATAAAAAAGGATTTTAATGTAGAATATATAAAAGCATTATTTTCACCAATAGAAGGAAAATGGAGTGATTATATAAAAACTTTTGAAATTCCAATTATAGAAAAAGAAGTTAATCCAAATATAGAAATTAAATCTGAACCTATTAAAAATAAAATTCCAATAATATCTGAAGTAATTATTCCAAAACCAATAGTTAAATAATCAAGTTGTTTGAAGACAATATAAAATGTATTGTCTTTTTCTTATATAGCCTAATATTTAGCTTCTTACAAAAGGCTTAAAATGTTAGGCTATATTTTTTGTTCTAATATACATTCTCTAAAAATGTATCTAAATTCAAGCTAATTAACTAGTTGGTTTGCATTTATATATATAAAATATAAAATTAAAGGAGGGAATTTATGACATCGCAAGAAGCTTTACAAAGTGCAATAGAATTATCTATAGCAAGCGTAACAGGAAATGGTACAACAAAAGTATCTCTAAATTGTCAATATCCTATATTTGATATTGCATTAGATGTAAATTTAAAATTTGATATATTAATATATCCAACAGTTGAATTTCCTATAAATAAAATAATTGCAGTTAAAATAGGGAGTAATCCTCAAGCATTTTTTACAGTAAGTTCTAACTCAAAAGCTTTATGGTTATCCGAATTAATGGGAATTACAAGAGAATTATTTAATATAAAAGTTACAGAAACTATTGAGTTTGAATTCCAAAATCCTGAATTAGTGCAATTTAAATTAATTACTGCATTAGATGGTAATTTTGGAAATGCTATAGATATTGTAAATAATGGATTAACAAGTGAACAGTTTCTTATTAAAGCAACAAGTATAAATCCATCCGATGAAAGTTCTGTTTCTGCTATAAGAAATGCAATAGATAATACTACTTCTGTTGTTACAAATAATGGAACAAATGTAATAACTGTAAATAATATTTACCCTATATTTGGTAGTCAATTACCTATGACTTATATAGTAGACAGTTTAATTACTTTTGAAAAAATATTACCTATGGGTAGTGAAATATTTATTAAACATAATGGAGTATTTTATAAAAAAGTAATAACAACTAAGAATTTTAAAAATATATGGTTTAGTGATTTAGTAGAAGACACAAGAGGAGCTTTATTTTCAAAAGTTACTGAAGAATACGAATTCACATTTGTATATGACCAAAGTATCAATATTAAATTAATCACAGGAGAATTAACTAATTTTACAAACTGTAACGTTGTTGTAAATCAATTAACATATGGATTATTTGAAGTAGCAAATAGTAATTCACTTATCAGTAACCCTATTATTTTAAACGACTGTAATTTTGTAATTACTTATGAAGATTACGAAAGAATAATAAAAAGTGCGAGACTAGAATTAGGCAATGACCAATATATTAACATAGATTATGTGATGGATAATTCAACCACTCCTCCTAAAAAGTATATGAGAATTTCCCATTTAGATGAAAACTATAATGTAGAGATAAATCTTTTAATGGATATGAAAGGGATAGTTAATTATTTAGAACTATTAAAAGATATGGCAAGAGGATTATATGTTAAATAATATTGGAATGTCTAGTGGTGGAGGTATAGCTAAGGGAAATATCTTACCTTTACATGAAAATAGTTATCATGGAATGATATTCGTATGGCTAGAAGACAATTTATCTGAACCTAAATTAATGCAATATAATGCAATTTTAAGAAAATGGAATCCTGTAGGTTCAAGCAATAATGGAGGAATTTTCATTACAAACGTTCGACCACAAGATTCTGCTGAAAATGTATCAAATAAAATTTATGGAGATGTTGAAAATGTAAAATTAGATAGTATTATAAGTACAACATCTAAGGTTATCGTTGATGTTTTATTAATTACAGGATGGAAAAACTATGTGCCAAATGCAACTGTTAATAATGTTCCTTTAATAAATGTAGTTAAGATGCTAGATAGACCATTATTTACAGCGAATATATTATTGGATTTAGAAAGTTCAAATATCCTTAAAGCAGTACATGAAGACGGAGCATATCATCAAGTAAATGTATCCTATAATAAATTACCTAAAATTACATCTGCATTATTTATAGGGAATTATCCTATTGAAAATATGGTAGAACAATCAGAGTTAAAGGAAAATGATTTAGTACAAATAAAAATTCAAACAGATAAGCCTGTAATTAGAGCAGAAATTTCAAATTATGGGGCATGTAAATCTCAAATTTTCACATTCTCAGAGTCAGATGATATTTCTATTAGTAATATATTAATTGCTAATAGAGGAAATACTGTGCAAGATTTACCTATAAAATTAAGAGTTCAATCTAATGATGGTGGATGGAGTGATTGGTATACTTCTGATATTACAGGGAATATAGAAAAGGTTAATTTAGTAAAAATAAATAATTTACATCCTATTATAAATGTTACTGGTATTAATTATCCAATTAATCAACAAGCTTTGAAAGGAATAGAACAAGCTACTATCATTCATACTGTAAGTAATTATGATAGTATTACATATGAAAGTGTTAATGCTGAATTAATTATTGAAAATCACACTATATTTGAAAGTAATAAAACTGTGAGTAGAATAAATGGTGGTTATAATGTCAGCATAAATAATTTTAGAATTACTGCTAATAGAATAGCAAATAATGCTAGTACAATTATTAATAAAGTTGTAAATATAGCAAACATAGACCCAATAATAACAATACAAGAACAATATATTAGATTGCGTTCATCCGAAACAGGAAGTAATTATTGGATTAAGTTAATATCAAGTCAAAAACTATTAGAAACTCCAAGTTTAAGTAGTCCCGTGGGAACATTTGTTGGAAACTTCACTACCAGTGATGATATTACATGGAGTAAAACTATTAGTATTTCAGATACAGATAATAAAGGAAATTTTAATTATATATCAATGTCTGCAAAGAATTTAGCTGGGAAAGTTGAGACTGCAATAACTGGTGATGATGTGATAATTATTGGTGGTATGACTAGTAGAAAACTTACATTTCCTGCATTCCAAAGTACGGTTTGCATAGGTGCAAAAGTTGAGAATACGAGTAAAATATCTGTAATTGATTTATCAGGATATGTGTTTACTTATCAAAATAGTTTTTCTAATAATCCTCTTACTTTTACTATTGTAGATTTGAATGGAGTATTGGATAATAAGGGAGATTATTTAAAAATTACAGACCTAAATATAGTAAATCAGAACTCAACCTCAAATTATTATATCAATTTTGAAGAAATTATATAAATAACAATAATATAAAATGGAGTGATTATTATGAATGAAAATAAAAAAGTTTTTCCTTGTTACAGTATGCCTTTGTACAAATTCCTAAAATATAATGGATTAAGATATGAAATAACAGGTAAAAACGTTGAAACAGATAAATTATTCTATCTTTATATGTATGATGAGAAACTTAAATGTCTATTAAAGAAATGGACAGAAGAAGGTTTGGAATTAAAAAAATAATAGTTAAAAACAAAATAATATAATATGCAAAAGAGTTAATCAATTTGGTTGGCTCTTTTATTATGTAGTTTTATAAAAAATAGATAAATTAAAGGAGTGGATTTTATGTTATTAACAAAAGAAGTGGAAATAGGTTTAGGTGGAGGAAATGCAAAGTATTACGAAAATTTAGGATATGAAATACCTAGGGAAGTTAGCAAATACGGAAAATTAGTAATTTCTAAAAGTCTTAAATTAAAAGTAAGAGTAAATGATTTAAAAAACAATTCAGTGGTTAAGGTTTATGTTAAATGTGATTGTGAAGATTGCACGACACCAATAACAAAACCTGTAGTATGGCAAGCTTATTTGAAATGTGTAAAAGATGATGGGAATTATTATTGTCAAAAATGTGGTTATAAATTATTTGCTAAAGAAAGTGAGTTGAAAACAAGAATAAAAAATGGTAAATCACTTGAGGAATGGTGTATAGAAAATGACAGAAAAGATATTTTGGATAGATGGGATTATGAAAAGAATAAAACAACTCCAAAAGATATTACATATAAAACAAGTAAAAAACATTGGTTTAAATGCCCAAGAGGTATACATCTAAGTGAACTAAGAGGTACTAATCATTTTGTAGAAAGGAATAGTATTGAGTTAAGTTGTAAACAATGTAATTCTTTTGCTCAATGGGGAATCGATAATATTGATAAAGATTTCTTAAAAATATATTGGGACTATGAAAAAAATATGGATAATCCTTGGGAAGTTGATTATGGAAGTGGTAAAAAAGTATTTATTATATGCCAAGAAAAAGACTATCATGAAAGTTATCTTACATCACCATATGAATTTACGATTGGAAATAGATGTACTTTTTGTTCAAATAGTAGTGGGCAGATTCATGAATATGATAGTCTAGGATATCTATATCCAATGTCATTAGAAATATGGAGTGATAAAAATATAAAAACTCCATTTGAATACGCACTTAAATCACATGAAAAAGTTTGGTGGAAGTGTCTTGAGGGGAAACATGAAGATTATTTTAGAAGAATAAGTGATTCAACTATTCAAGAATTTCGATGTGCTGACTGTGTTCAAGAAAGGGAAGAATCATTCCTACAAGAAAAAGTTAGGTTATATTTAAATGAGTTGGGATATGAAGTTTTACATGAATATGATACATTAAAGTGCATTAATCCCAAAACCAAACGCATATTACCTTATGATAATCAAGTCGAGGAATTAAAATTTATTTTAGAGGTAATGGGAATTCAGCATTATAAAGTTACAGGTTTTCACAAAAAACATGCTAAAAGAAATAACACAACGCCTGAATATGAATTACACATGCAACAAGTCAGAGACAGATATAAGAGAATATTTGCCAAAAAGCAAGGATTTTTTTATATACCAATACCTTATTGGACAGATAATAAACAAGAAGAATATAAGACTTTGATTGATGATAAGATTAAAGAGATTTTAAGTAAAAGGAGGTGATATAATTGTTAACAATAGATGAGATTAAGAGCTTTTTGTATAGTGAACTTCCTACTAGACCAGTACAAATTGCTAATGATGATGCTATTGGTAATCCTAATGTGAGTATTATTCCAAAAGTGCAATTTGCACCACTTGGAACGCAATATTTACAAAATGATATTATACCTCATCCTTTATTTATAAGAGTTAATGTAGGAACTTTAGACGATTGGATAGAAATTGGAAGTGGAAGTGGTTCGGTGGGGACATCGGGGGACATGTTGTACAAAGATTCTCGCCCGAGTGATATTGTGGTAGGTGGAGTGAATATAGGATATAAGCCAAAAGTTTCTGGAATTTCAATAACAAAACTTATGAGTCTTATATTACATGCTGGTTCAACAGAAATAGTTAAACCTCCTATCGTCAATCAATCAATTTTAGATGGCACAGTAGATGTTTCAATTAATTTAAGTTTTATTAAATATGTTTTAACAGATACTATTAATGCACAAATAAAAGATGTTAGTAAAATAGTTTCAAGTCCATTGAATTTAATAAATAATGTTGTTTTGAAAAATAATGAATTATTTGTATATTTAAATCCTATGAATACAGGTCTACTTTATTCTATTACAATAAAACAAGGAACTATTAGTAACAATGGAGATGATGAGACTACATTTGGAGAATCTACAAATACAATTGATATAACTACAGTATTTGAAACTAGTTGGCTACCAAAACCTTCAGAACCTGTAATTCTACAATCAAATTTAAATGTAACAATTGACCAACCAATAAATTTAAGTGAGATTACGTTTGATGTAGACAATGCAATTGCTTTAAGTTTAAAAAATGGTGCAAAAGTCACTTCAAATATAAGTGGAATTATAAGTAATGCTACATTAGTTGGAAATACTATTCACGTTCCTTTACATAATTTATTAAATTTAACTACATATAATATAACTATTCAAGCAGATATTGTAGAAAACAACGGTGATAATATTACGACAGCTAGAACTTCATCAAATACCAATACTGTTACTGCACAATTTAAAACTATTGCACCTAATGTATCAAAACCAATTATTGGACAATCACCTTTAAATAATACAATAGAACAATCTATATACACAAATGAAATTGCTTTTCCTGTTTCTAACGCAATAGGATTGACATTGAAAGATGGTAGCAAAGTTACAGTTGCTTCAAGTGGTTCACTTATAACAATTGGGAATGCTACATTAGATGCTTCAAACGTATTACATATTCCAATTTTGACAAGTCCATTAGAATACTCAACAAATTATATTATAACAATATTAAATGGAATTGTGGAGAATAATGGAGATAATATAAGTAGTTTAGGCAGTGCAGAAAATACAAATACAATAATTGCTAACTTTACTACAACCACAAAACCTAAACCTATAATTCCTTCAATAAATCAGAGTATTTTAAATAATACAACTGTAGTTTCAGTTAATTTAACAGAAATAACATTTATAGTTTCAAATGATTTTAATTTATCTTTGTTAGATGCTACAAAAGTTATATGCGATAAGAGTGGAATTGTAGGAAATGCTACTTTAGACTTACCAACAAAAACAATTCATGTTCCTATAATAAAAGTATTGGATTATTATACAAGTTACTATATAACTATTCAAAGTGGATTAATTGCAAACAATGGAGACAATATAAATACTTTTGGTACAAGTACGAATAATAGCATTACTGCTAAGATTACTACTGAACCAACAACTGTTACTAAACCAATTGTGGGACAATCAAGTGCGAATAGTTTAACAAATCAATCTAGAACATTAACAGAAGTTACTTTCCCTATTACAAACATAATTGGTACAATGATGAAAGATACTACAAAAATAACTTGTGACCATATTGGAATAATTGGAACACCTACTTATGGTAGTGGATTTATTCATGTTCCTATAATAGCAACATTGGATTATATTACAAATTATTCAATAACTGTTGGTATTGATTCTATTGAAAATCATGGAAATGGAATTGCACATTTAGGTGTAAATGCTAATACTAATATCATTACAACAACATTTACAACTATTGATAGACCTAAACCTACACCACCTATAATTTTGCAATCGTCTTTAAACAATGCTATAAATCAATTAACAACTTTAAGTGAAATTACTTTTGATGTTAGTAATAGTATTGATTTAACACTTGCAGATGGATTAAAAGTTTCTAGTAGTCCAAGTGGAATTGCTGGGACAACTAGTTTAGTAGGAAACATTATTCATATTCCTTTAATTAATTTAAATGTAGGAACTACATATTCAGTTACAATTCAAAGTGGCATTGTTCAAAATAACAGTGATGGAATAAATACAAGTGGAAGTACAATTAATAGTAATTCTATTACTGCAATTTTTAAAACTAAAGCAGGGAATGTATCTGAACCTATAGTGCAACAAAGTTCATTAAATGGTTCTACTAATAAAGAAATTTCATTGAGTGAAATAACATTTAATGTGTCTAATGCGATAGGAACAGTATTAAAAAATGGTTCATTAGTATCAATTAGTCCAAGTGGAAGTATAGGTGTTGTTACTTTAGATGTTTCCAATATAATACATGTACCTTTAAGTAGTTTAACTTATAGTACAACATATTCAGTTACAGTTAATAATGGAATTGTAGAAAATACTGGAGATGGTACTAGTTCGAGTGGTACTGCTTTAAATACAAATACTGTAATCACAAGTTTTACTACAAGAAGTATATTATCTCCACCTACAATAAGTGCTTCAGTCACAACAAGTTATCCTCAAAATACAACTCAAATTATATATGCTATAAATCAAAGTGGATGCACTTTGTTAGACACAAGTAAAATTACTGTAACAGGTGCAAATAAAGGAACAGTTAGTATTAGTGGAAATCAGTTGATTATTCCTATAGGGGGATTAATTGTTGGAAATACAGTTACGATTTCTATAATAAGTGGTGCAATAAAAAATAGTGATGGAGTCAATAATAGTGATGTAAGCGATTCTACATTTGCTATAAGTGAAGCAGAAGTTGCATTGCCCTCACATGATTTTGAGTTAGATATTGACTGGGCAACGGGAATTGGAAGTATGAATTTAACTACAGTAACTGGATATAGTCCTACCAATCCATTGTCAATAGCCAATTATACTGTACAAAAAATACAAGTTTATTTTTTAGGTGTTAAGTTAGATTTAGACAGTGGTTCACCTCAAAAGAATGAACGTATTCCTATAAGGGATTATGAATCTAGTGCTACTCCAAATGCTTATGTAGGAAAATGGTATATCACCTCAGCAAATACACTTAAAATAACTTCTGCACCAACAACAAATATTAAGATAAAACTTATAAGATTAATTTAAGGGGGTGGCTAAATGGCTTATGATTCAAGTGTAGACTTGCAACAAATACAATCTGATGCCTTAACAGGAGATACTGAATCTAATTTATTAATGCCTTTTAACTCCCTTGGTTTTTTAAATAAGGCATTAAATACTGATTCTAAAAGTGTAGTTTCTGCAATCAATGATATTCAAGGATTAACCGATATATTATTTGGTAATTTTACTAATTTTGGTAATAAATTGAATGGAGTATTGTTAGATGTAGAATCCTCAGCAGGTCAAGCTAAAAGAGATGAAATGAAATTACTAACGGGGTATAATACAGTACTCGAAGCTATTGTTGAGATAGCAAAAAGAGGTAATGGAAGTGGCACAAGTGGATTAATTAAGGGCTTTACAATGGATAATTTGACTAATATTTTAACATTAACATTGACAGATGACACAACCTATCCAATTGATTTTACCGCTATATTAGATACAAAAGCAAACAAAATAGATTTAGAATGGGGAAGTTTTTAGGACTTCCCTTTTTATAAACAACAAATGAATAAAAAGTAATACAAATTTTAAGGAGGTATTTATAAAAATGGCTATAGGACAAATTAAGCTTTTACAGGGTCTTGAGGTAAATTTACCTGTTTCTGGTGCAATAAATGAACTCTATTTTACAGAATCTGGAAAAATATTTAAAGGTACAGGTAGTTCTTTAATTGAATATTCTAAAGATGTTATTACAACTACAGATTTAGCTTTAATAATTAGCCCCGAACAAGGGAAAATGTACATAGATACAACTAATTGGACGGTTAATGCTTGGAATGGAACTATATGGAAGGTGTTAGGTGGTTCATTCACTTCTACTAGTACAGATGCTTTAGAAAATAAAACAATCGATGCTACTAAAAATACTATTACAAATTTAGGAACGAACAATTTTGGTACAGGTGTAGTATCTACTGTGATACCAAGCACAGGGGCAGTAGACACAAAATTAGTTACAGAAAAAGCTGTAGCAGATTTAGCATTGGCTTTAGGAACAAAAATTGATGGTGATATTAAGAATGTTTCATATGATAGTGTCTTACAGTCTTGGACTTTTACAAAACAAGATAACACAACTATTGTAATAAGTAATATTCTTAACGCTCTTATTAAAGGGGTAGCGTACAATCCTTTAACAAAAAAATTAACATTTACATTTGATGGAGACCCAAGTCCTGCACCAGTTGAGATAGATATATCTGATTTAATTGACGTTTATACGGTTTCTGACACAGATAGTGTTGATTTAACGATGTCTAGTAATAACATTACGGCAGATATAAAATTATCATCTACAAATGGTAATTTATTAAGTGTTGAGGTTGGTAAGGGATTATTCGCTACTTTAGATTGGGAAATATTCTAATAATATAAAAAGAAAAGAGGTGTAAACATTTATGGCACAAGTCAAATTCCATGTTGGAAATAAAAGTAGTTTACCTGTAATAGCAACAAATGGTGGGGAGATTTTCTGTTGCTCAGATGTGGGAGAAATGTATATTTCTAAAGATAATTTATCTCTTCAATTATACACTAACATTATTTTATTAGAGGATGAGGATGAAAAAGATGGTTTGTTTGCACCTCTTACAGATAAATTCTACTATATTAAATCTACGAAGAAATTTTATAATTTTGATGGAAATTTATTTAATCTCATTGGAACAGGTGTTGCTGATAACATAACGATTATTGGTGGTAATATGATTAAATATTCCTTTTCAGAATCTTTTGTAGTAGCTAATTGGTTAGGATTTTCTCCTAATTTTTATATAAATTTATCTCAATCAGTTCACAAACAAGGAGCAACTAATAAACTAGAAATAGATTTTTTTGAAAATGGAGAGAGCGTGTTTTGTGATTATAAAGTAGATGATTTTGGAAATATTTCATTTTATTCTAGCGTTCCTTTTGATGGATATTTAATTGTAACAAATCCTAATGGATTAAAACTTGATGAACAAAGTTTAACAATTAATGATACAGTCCAAAATCTTGAGTTGACAGGATTTAACTCTGCAATAGAAGGGCAAATACCTCAAAAGAATGCAGAAGGTAAAATCTCATGGATTGATACTAAATTTTGTGAATGGAACGACTTGTAATATGGAGAATAGAGAAGGTGACAAATCTTGATATATAAAAATCCTATAAATTTCCCAGAAATAGTTGGAACTCCTAACACTCCTAATCAAAATTCTATAACACTTTTTGCTAGAAATGATGGTGATTTGTATAAAGTGAACTCTCATGGAGTTGTTTCTAAAATTGCCAGTAATTCAGGTGTTTCAGATACAAAAACAATATGCTTTCAGTATTTTGGATTATTACGTGATATGGAAAAGTTAGTTATATCTTTTCCATATAATGGTGTAATTACAGATGTATTTGCTTCTTGTACTAAGGTTGGTTCTATGGACACAGAGATAAAAATAGAAAAAATAAGCAAAAGTGATTTTATTAATGATGTGGATATATGGACTAATATATTTATTTCTAATATGGTTATTGAATCAGATAAAAAAACTCATAATGGGCTATTTACAATTGATTTAATTAATGGAATGGAAAATGTTATTGCTGAAGATAGATTTAGATTAAGCTTAGTTGGAGAAACAGATATGGAATGTTTAAACGTAGAAATAAAGATAACGTTAAATTAGATATAATTAAAATAATATAAAAAATAATTAAGATAATAAAGTAATTTAAAAATGAAAGGATATGATGAATTATGCCAACCCCAATCGTCTCATGGAAATTAGCTAACAATACTGCACCTACACTTTGCGATTTCGGAACAATCGATGCAGGCTCGGTTTCTGCAACACCATTAGAGTTTAATTTATGGAATAATCAGAATGGTTCAAGTGCATTATCAAACTGTGAAGGATGTAAACTCACTACAAAAGATAATGCCACAGGAGATATGTTGTCAGAACCAGTAAAAGGAAAATGGGTAGAAGTAAAAGGTGTATCTGCATCAGAACACGATTTCTTTCCAATCGGAAGTACATATATACCACCAGTAGGGGCTTCTCCTGCTTCGTATACAGAAGTAGCACATAACGTGTTCTCTGACGACTCCGCTATCCCTCATCAAGTAACAACTCCATCTAGTCCTACTGATAAGATGCTATGGATAGATACAACTAATAACGCAACAACAGGAAACGTAATGAGGCAATACGATGCTACAGGTGCAGGAAGTTGGAATGTAGCTAATGTAATATCGGGAAAAATAAATGATGGTACATTAGCAAATAGTAAAGCAAATTACACATCAATATCTCTAAGAGCAAATATTCCATCTTCTGCTCCAGCTGGAACTTTTCTTTTTGTGACTAGGTAAATCTTTGCCGTCTATAGAAGAAATTTTATAGATTATTAGTGGGTAAAATCGGTGAAATCGTCCATTAAAAACGACAATACCGAGGTAAACTAAGAAATTAAAAAATCTTAGTCACCGTAGAGCATAGCAATTGAAACTACATAGTAGAATATAAAATTGCCACGAGTATCCGCCACCTAAACGTAAAGACGAAGGTGAAAATATATGCCGAACTATACCAATGGAAAAGGTATAGAAGCTAAGATAAAAAGCTTAGTGATAACACGATTGTGAGATATTCATTTACATAAACAATAAATAAAAATATTATAAAAATCAAAAGGAAATGGCTTTGTTTAAGTTGTAACCTTTTGATTTTTTATTTTGAAAAGGAGATATTTATATATGGAAATAGATAGAAGACCACATGGATTTTTTAATACATGGGATAACTTCAAGGGTGAGCTAGATAAATTTATAGAAATAAAACAAAGACCACCTACAGTAATGGAGGTTATAAAGGATTTACATATTAATTCATCTTATATAAAGCAATATGGTGGGTTTGCAGAAATAAAAAGAAAAATGAATTGGAGTGGTGATTGTATAGACTTGTCAGGTTATTATAATGAGAGTTCCTACGAAATGCAAGTAGCGAATGTTTTAATAATGAATAATATCCCATATACAAGACAAGATAGACCATTTCCTAATGAAGAAGGCAGATATAAATGTGATTTTGCATTTCACTTAGATAATAGTATTATATATTGTGAAGTATGGGGATATTCAAAAGAGAATAAATCCAATTATGGAGCAGGAAAAATATATAATTCAGTAAGAATAAAAAAGGAAAAATTATATAAAAAATATGATATGCATTTAATATCTGTTGAGCCAAATATATTTTTACTTACATATGAAAAAATGCAGAATGAAATTATAAAATGCTTTTCAGTTTTAAGTGACTATAAGATAAACAAGATTGAACAAAGGTATTTAATTCCTTCAAATAAATTATCAGATGAAGAAATATTAAAAGAAATAATGGTTTTTAGTGATAACCCTAATATGCTTCCCTCAACAAATATTATAAGTAAAGAAAAGTTTGGTTTGTATAGCGAAATTATTAAAAGATATGGTAGTTATTTTAATTTTGCAAAAGCTATGAAAAAGAACGTAATGCTAAAAATGAATTATTGGACACTAGATATTATTATGGATAAATATTTTTACATATATGAAAAGCACAATAAAATATTTACAACAAGAGAAATATTACAAGAATGCAAGAAAGATGACATTTTAAGAGGGTTAATGCCTGCTTTAAGGGAGTTTGGAGGTGTCGTGGTAGTAAAACTTGAATTCTACAAAAGAATGTTATTGAGAAGAATGTTTTTAAATGAAAAAGATATAAAATTAATAACCGAAATATCTCAAGGAAAAAAACACAGAGGAGACGTTGAAATAACTCAGGAAATTAAGAATACTGCAAAAGAACTTTTAGAACAAATAAATAAAATGATATAAAAAATTATTCCCATGAATCAATACAATGAGAGAAATGAGGAGGAACTATAAAAATGCAAAACAACATATTAAACATTAAACAAATACAATTAAATACACAATATCAGAGTCAAATATTATCACAAAAGACACTTTACAATAATTTAATATCACCCACAAGTGAGAGAGACTTTGTGTGGATAGGGCAATACCCAAATGCAAATATATCTGAATATGATTTCAGAACAAGGCAAGAAAACCCCTTTAATGCCATTTTAAAAGAAAATTTAATAGAATTTGGGATATTAGGTTGTAATTATTATTTTTATTTTACAACATTTGATGGCATGTTTAGGTTAGAAGAGAAAAATATTGAATTTTTATATAGATTACATGATAAAAACGGACAAGAAAAGATTTATAAGTTAACAGGGAACAAGAATTCTTACAATGATATTATTACATTTAAAGACGTAGAATCAACTTTTTCAACAATGGAAAGTCATTCTCATTTAAAAGCCAATATATATCAATATAACTTTGGATATAAAACTAAGTTGGTAACAGAGGATGCTACTTTTTGGTTTAAAGTAATATGCACAGTACCAATAACAGGTGAACCAATATTTATTACTATAAGACTCGTATCAGATAATAATCTACAAGGGGATTTTATAATAATGAAAAACGGAGAACCTACTGCCATAATAGAAGCACCATTGAGTAAAGATATAGCAAGTGAAATGAAATGGATAGTTGAATAAAATAAAATAATATAAAAAGGATGGTGGTGTTTATGCCTAAGTTTTCACCTGAACAAATAGGAAATATGAAAGTGTGGATATCAGCAGACTCATTAAATTTAACAAGTGGAGCATCTGTCTCTACTTGGCAAGATAAAAGTGGTAATAGCTTAAACTTTCTACAACCAACAGTATCAAGACAACCCATTTTCGTATCTAATGTTCTAAATGGAAAACCTGTAGTAAGATTTACTGCTTCCACAACACAGACAATGACGTTAGCATATACATTTTCAAATCCTTGCACTATATTTTATGTTGCAAAACAAAATGGTGTAACGAATGCAAGATTATTGGCAGGATTATCTAATAATTGGTTGTTAGGGTTTCATAGTGGAGGAAGACAAAGAGCATACTATGAAGGATGGACTTCTGTCTCAACAGGCAACCCTCTTTCTACAACTATTCCTTATATTTATGGTTGTACAATACAAGGAGGAGCAATCGCTTCAAAGTCTTATGAAAATGGAACAATATTTGCAAATAGTACAGCAGGAGTGACTGCACCCAATGGATTTTCATTAAATGGGCATTTATCGTCCTCAGAGTTTTCTGATGGAGATATAGCAGAATTAATAGTTTATAATTCAGTTTTATCGGATGTTGAGAGACAAAAAGTTGAAACATATTTAGCATATAAATATAACATCTTAGTAGCCACATATGCTTATCCAAATACAATTGGTGATTTTACAGATGTAGATATTTACCCGTCTAAGACATGGTATCAGTCAACAAATGATGTTAACATCAACGCTAAATTTAAACATGTATTGAATAAAAACGTTAAATATAAAGTGAAAGTTAATACCTATGAAAGCATTTATTCTGATTACGTTACTGCTATTAATACAGAATATCCATTTAGTGTTCAAATTCCCAACAGTAGTTTAAATATAGGTATTAACACTTTAACGCTATACATAAAAGACACAGATGAAATCGAACAAGGATATGATTTTAATATTACAAAAGAAGATAGAGACACGTTGTCTTTTATTAGAATAGGTAATTATAAATCAGAATGGAATTCAAATAATAATTTATTGAAAATAACTAGTGACGGATTAAGACTTGTGAAAGACGGAGTAGATATAATTACTACAAATGATTATTCTCATATAAATACATTAGGAAAAAGACAAATGAATTCAATAACTGTTGATTGTACAGATGATTTTGTTGGAAGCATTGATATTATTAATGATTCAACAAAAATTAACTCTTTATCAGATGGGAATATATGGCAGTATAGAATAGATATGAGTAGGTTTAATAAAATTAATGGATTTATAGTACAAAGAAAAGATTAAAGAAAGTTGGTGAAAAATGGCTGGAATTTTTAAACCTTCCTCAGTAGGAAAAGAAGGAACATGGACTTTAAACGGGGCTGTGGGATACGATGGTTCAACAGGTTATCTTTTATTTAATGGAGTACAAGAAAGTTGGAATACATCACCTAGAGCATTTTATTTTTATAATGCAGACCCCACTGTTAATTATATTGATATTACATTAAACCAAAAAAGTAGAATATGGTTCTATCCATCAAATGACTACCCTCATTATGTAAATCAATTAAAAATAGATATTTGGGATGGAAGTGCATGGGTTGATACAATGAAAAGGACAATTTCACATACCACATCAGACATTCAATGGGTTATTGGGATAGATAGTTTAGAAAAAGGAAGATATAGATTTTCAACGCAAGGACAAACATATTATTATTCTATGCATGCAGAGTGGTATATAGAAACTTTAAATAAGGAATATTCTTTTATAAAAGATGATGACAAAATCTATAAAAATAATGGGAGTAGTTGGGTAGAAACTGATTTAGTTGAGCCATTAACTTATAGTAATTTTGAAACAAGTGGAACTAGTGATTTTACAGGTTTATTTTTATCGAAAAGTAAGGCGATTATATTAATGAAAAAAGAAAAGGTTTTAGATGATGGATATCAATTTAGATGTAACTTGAATATAGCTAAATATAAAGGAATCAATAAGTTGATTTTTAGCACAGGAGTTTTTAATTTTGGAACTTACAAAGCTTGGTCTGATGGTACATATGCATCTTCGCCTGAAGAATATATAAGAGTTACAGATGGTATTCATCAATACAATGGAGATATTGGGGATGGAATTTATAGGTGTGAATTAAAAGATGATACTAATTACTTCGGTGCATGGACAATATATCAAACTGCCATAAATTCAGAAGTGGTGGATGTAGCATCAAAATATATAAAGTTAAAATCGACTGCATGGTGTGGGTCTTTTCCTGCAATAGTATTTGAGGGGCAATATACATTAACTTTTGAATATAAAGGGAATGGAACATTTAATATTGACAATGATGGGACAGATGATAATATGTACAATAAAGAAATAACTGCGAATGCTACTTGGCAAACATATACAGCAACTCAAACACATAGTATTTCGGGAAGTATCATTTTGTATTTAAGAAACAACACATCAACGTTAACTGAAATTAAAAATATAACTCTAAAAAGAAAATCTATGATAGTAGATATATATTCTGATATGACAAGAGACCAAGGTGGATGGGCATTAGTTACTAACACAGGGGCTAAGAATACATTGACAACAATGGCAACATCAAGTGGAACATTAATAAGTCCAACTCAGTCAACAATGGCTAAGATTTCAGATGGTGCTATTAATATGTTGAGAGGTAGTAATTTAGATAATTCCATTGTAAAGCTCGAAAGACCAAATAATCCTACATTTAAAGACTACAATATGTATTTTAGACAAAACACTTTATATACATCTAATTCCCCTAGATATGGCACAGCACAAGATGCAAGTAAAACTTTGTATACATATTATACAACATATAATAACTCAGTAAATAAGATAAATAAATACGGTGCAAATTCAACCAATTATGGTTCGTCACTTTCCACATGGGAGGGTGGTAGTTTTCCTACAGATACTCCGAATGCTTATTATTACATTATGAATTTTTCTACAGAAGCTTCAATTTCTAATAATACCTATGAAGGTAGTAGGTCGGAAAGAGGTACACTAGTATGGGTAAAGAAGATTATATAGCAATTTCAAAAGAGGTGACGGTTTTATGGAATATACTTTATTAAAAAATAAATTAGATAACAAAATTTACACCTTTAATGGAAATAACTTTATTGAAACAAATTTAATAGAGCCATTGACCAAATTAGATTTTGTAAATAATGGAATAATCAATATAGATATTATAACCGAACTACAATGGAGTGCTTTACCTATAAATGATATCGAGGTTATTGTATGGTCTAATAAAACTACAAATGTATACTTGAGTTTAACATCAAAATCAAGTTTTATAACTATAGAAACATTTTCCGACCCACAAATTTTAACTTGGGCAAATACTGGAAAAGATATTCAAGTCAAAATTAATGCAGATATAGAAAGTCATATTAAATTAATTATATCTAAAGACAATAGATTTAATTGGTATGGATTTGATGGGAATACCTTTTCCCCTGTTAGTTTAAATAATATAGCAACGCAAGGGATGACCAAAACACAACTAAATAATATTTCATCAACCCAATGGGATGGATGGTTTGAAAGAGGATATTTGGATTTTGCTATCTATATTTCAACACAAAACCCTTTAGATACACCTTTAGTAAGAAGTATTATAGTTGATTTTCCTAAAAACTCTGCTCCAGTGGTAAATGATTTTATAATAACTCCCAATGTAATATTTAGAAATAGTATAAACATGAGTGCAAATATTAGAGATTTAGAAGGAGACCCTTTTAGGTATCAAGTATTGCTAAATGGTAAAAATAGTGGATGGTCAAATTGGTATGACGGGCTTATTGGATGTGCATTATATGAAACATATGAATATACGGAATTTAAATATGGAGAGAATGAAATAATAATAAAGGTTCAAGATGATAGAGGGGTTGAGTATAGTTCTCCTCCTAAGTTTGTAAAATTAATGAATAATGCACCTATTATTTCTTCTTTTTTATATGATAATTGGAGTTTAAAAGGAGTTATTGTAGATAGTGATGGAGACGATATAAAATATAGGGTTCTAATAAATGGACTACAAAAATATCCAATTACAAACGACCAAACTAGCACAACGTATACAGAGTGGATTACAACTCCTTATGACTTACATTACGAATGGAGTCCATATGATTTAATATTTGGTCAAGCAAATAAGATAACAGTAGAAATTCAAGATAAAGTTGGAGAAATTTATAAAGTAGATATTACAGATGTTGTAGGAAAATATAGAAACATAATGTTCAAAAGTGAAGATGGAAAATATCTTACAAATGACATGGGTGAATTGATTAATTGGGGAAATAATATTTATAGTTATTTACAATTTGAAGATATTTGCACAGAAGAAACAAGCAAATCAAAAAAAGTAATTATAGAAAATGATTTTGGATATGCAATTGATAATGTAAAAGTTTATGTAAACAATAATTTAAACAATGGATATGAGGTTCAATTAAGTAAAGACAATAACTTTATAGAAAACGGGAGTGATACCTTAGAGGAGTTATTATTTTCGGATGTATTAAACGATAATGATATAAAAGATTTTTATGTTCGTGTAAAAGCAAAAAATGTTATAGAATCTTCAACAAATGAGATTTTTGAATTTGATGTAGTATCTAAAAAAGTATAAAAAGGAAGCAGGTGATTAAATGGCAATCAATAATCCTTATTTTATACGACCAACAATAAATAGTGGATTCATGCAGTTGCCCAATATATCATTGGGCAATGTTTGGACATTTGAATCATTATTTCTATATCCATTATCTCCAACTCCTGATTGGAATACATTTATAAGGGGTAGTGTTTCAGACCATCAAATTATTGTACAAAAAACAAATTTGCACCTAGGCATGTATGATAGTGTTGGAGGAAGTGGGTTTAATGATACAGGGTTTGTGATGTCCACACTTAGCAATGGATGGCATCATATGGCTTGTGTGGGAGAAAATAATACACAAAAGTATTATATAGATGGGGTTTTGGTAGGTCAGGTTAATAGACAGTCTAAAAGTGACATAAGAAGTGTTGGTGCTTATTGGGGCAATTCACAAACATGGGGTGATTTTGACGAGGTTAGATTGTGGAATATTGCTAGAACTCAAACCCAAATAAAAACATATGTAAATAGATGGTTAATTGGTAATGAAACAGGATTGGTCGGGTATTGGAAATGTAATGAGGGTATTGGAGTAACAATTAAGGATGAAACTTCGAATAAAAGAAATGGAATATTACAAGGTTCTAATACGTGGGTTATTGGGACATTAAATTTAATAAATAGCGAACTCCATGATATAGATATTGTATCAAGTAACGCTTGGTATGAAAATACCTATAATATAAAGTTTAACTTAAATTTAGAAGCAAAGTATGGAGTTGCAATCCAATATAAAATACTCATAGACGATATTCAGTTTTATCCTGATTCGGGATTTTCATCTTTACTAAATTTGCCCAATAATATAAGTTTTACAATTCCTATATCAAAATTAAAAATTGGAGATAATCTTGTTGTATTTGAAATAAAAAATGAAACTAGTGTAACATATAGGTTTGGTGAATATAATATTATAAAAGAAAATAAAGACACTATAAAAATGCAAAGAAAGTTTTTATATTCCAATGAATGGAGTGTGGAAGATAATATAAAAATAGATAGCAACGGATTAACATTAAAAAAGTACGGTAACAATGTTGTTGTAACTACAGATTATACTAGAATCAACACAATAGGCAAAAGAAGATTATTAAATGTATTTATAGATGGAAGTAGTGATATAAAAAAAGAATCAACATACACAGATAAAATGATAAATAGACACGAAGTTGCTAATGGATACCAAAGTGAATATAAATTGCAACTTGAAAGATGGACAACTGTTAAAAGCATAGAAGTTCAATCAATATAGAAATGTGGTGAGATAAATGGCAAACGAATGGATATTTACAAGTTGTGGAAACTCAGGAAGATATGGAGTAAGTCAAGCACAAATAGATTCATCCTATATTGGGACTAATCTTACAGGAAAAGTTACTAGTCAAAGTGGTATACAAATATGGACTCCTCCATACAATGGACTTTATACAATAGAAGTATGGGGTGCTAGGTCAGGAACACAACCAGAATATGGTGCAGGTGGATATGGTTTAGGTAGGAAACTAAAAGGGAATTTTATTTTAAAAAACAGTAAGTCTTTAAAGATTTTAATAGGACAAGTTGGTGGTGATGGTGGAAGTGATTATAGTGCTGGTGGAGGTGGTGGAACTTTCGTAGCTATAATAGACAACACCCCTCTATGTATTGGTGGAGGAGGAGGAGGTGTAACTTCAGATAGTGCAGGTTCTAATGGTCAAACAACTACAACAACTCCTGCAAACCCAAATGTTGGTCAAGGTTATACAAACTCTCCCTCTGGTGGTGGAGGTGGTGGATTTTATTCTGATGGTTCGGCATCTTTTACTGATGGCGGAGGAAAAGCATTCATCAATGGTGGTTATGGTGGAGTTAATGGAGCTTCTTGTGGCTACGGTGGTTTTGGTGGTGGAGGCGGTTCTGTTGATGAAGTTGGTTGTGGTGGTGGTGGATATACTGGAGGTCGTCCTACAGACTCGCCCCCATCTGAGGGAGGAGGTTCATTTATTGCGACTGATTCTCAAAATGCTGTATGGGATTTAGGTTTAAATTCTGATAACGGAAGAGTAATAATAACTCTCTTAAAAGTATTTGAATATAATCTTATACGTTCAGAAGGAAATATATATACTTTTAAAGATAGTGAATGGATAAATTTAAATATTTCAAGTCCTACTCAAAGTGATTTTGAAAATCAATCAATATCATCATTATCGGAAGTATTTAGTCCAATCACAAAAGCTTTTATGCCAATGGATTTCGATAAAAACCTTGAAGATGGATTCTTATGGAGAAAAAAGATTGTTCAAAGTAAATATAATGGAATTAAAGTATTAAATTGTGGGGAAGTTGTTGTAGCTGATTTTGGAACTTACAAGGCTTGGTCTGATGGTACTTTTGCGACACACGCAGGAGAATATTTAAATCCAACAAAATCAAATTATAAATATATTGGAGCTATAGGAAGTGGTGTTTATAGAATTCAACCTAGCGAAATAGTTTCACCAATAGATGTATATTGTGATATGAATACTTCAAATGATGAAGGTGGATGGATGCTAATATTAAATACAGGCGTAAAAGCAACTTTAACTACAATGACTACCTCATTTGGGACATCTCCTATATTGACAACACAAACAACTATGTCAAAATTATCTGATGCAAATATTAATTTATTGAGAGGAAGCATTTTAGATAAATCAATAATAAGATTGGATAGACCTAATAATCCTGCGTTAAAAAGTTATCCTATTTATTTCAGACAAGGTAATCCTTTTACAAGCTATGCAGGGCTTGAAGGAGCACAAGATGGAGCAAAAACAATATATTATTATTATACTACATATAATGATTCTAAAAATGGAACAAACAGATATGGAGCAAATTCAACAAATTACGGGTCTGCTTTGAGTACGTGGGGAGGAACTTTCCCTGCTACTATGCCTAGTGCTTATTATATAATTATGGATTACAGGGCAGAAGGACTTATTTCAAATGATACATATGCATATGAAGGAAGCAGGTCTGAACGATGTGCTTTATTATGGGTAAAAAGGATTTAGAAAGTTGGTGATTAAATGGCGATAAATAAATCTTTAATAATTTCGGGGGATAGAGTATTAACTTACAATGGTAGTTCATGGATTAATACTGGATTATTAGAGCCACTAACAAAGCAAAATTATATTGATTATGGGATTACCACAACAAATATAATTCCTCAAAACAAATGGCAAGAGTTAGACGATTCTTTTGAGATTGTACTTTGGACAGATATGAATATGTCTGCTAAAGTTTTTATAGAAACGTCTAATTCATATAAACCAATTTATTTACTAAGTGACCCCGATTTATTAAGTTGGTCAAAAGACGATAATGATTTACAAATTACAATTACAGCAGATGTAGATAATTGTTCTAAAATATTAGTATCAAAAGACAACCGAAGAAGTTGGTACACATTTAAAGAAGATACATGGACACAAGCTATTTTAAATAATATTCCCTCCGATGGTATGACAATTGAAAATATTAATGGAATTACAACGAATCAATGGGATGGATGGTTTGAAAGAGGATATTTGGATTTTGCAGTATGGATGCAAAAGCAAGGGAACTTGGAAGAATATACTTTAAAAAGTATAACGGCTAATTTCCCAGAAAATACACCTCCTTTATTAAATAGCTTTGTAGTTACTCCTGATAACATAGGAAGAAACGATATCCAAATTAATATGTCAATGCAAGAGTTAGAGGGAGATAAATTTAGATATAAAATTACTGTAAATAGTAACATTCTTGATAATATATCTAATAATGGGTGGTCTGAATGGTTAAGTGGAGAACAAATACAAAACATTTCAAAAACATATAGTTATTTAGATTTTTTTATAGGAAATAATGATATTATAATTACACTTGAAGATGAGAGAGGTAAACAATATATCGCTCCTACAAAAACTATTATAATGGAGAATCAAAATCCGATATTAACAACAATAATTCATGATAATTGGAGTATTAGTGGAATAATAGAAGATTTTGATAATGATAAAATTCAATATAGAATATTAATAAATGATATTCAGGTTTATCCTAGTAATTCAGGAATTATACCTATTTATACTAAATTTTATAGTGTTCCTTATGCTTTAAATTATGAATGGAATAGTGACTCCTTGATATTCAATAAAACAGATAATAAAATTACTATAGAAATAAAAGATGAAGTAGGTGGAGTTTACACTATTGATTATTCCAATTTAGTTGGAAAATATAAGAATCTTATGTTTAAAGACATGGATAATACTAAGTATTTTACTACAGATAAAGGGCAACTGATTAATTGGTCTTCTAGTCTATTAAGTTATTTAGATTTTGGCATACTAACAGCAGGGCAAGTTACTGAACCAGTAAAAATTTTACTTTCAAATGAATTCTCTCGTCCAATAGAGAATGCTCAAGTTTCAGTAAATTTGGATACAGTAGTCGGATATGAAGTACATATTTCAAAAGATTCGTCATTTAATCCAACAGGAGTAGACACATTAGAAAAATTAACATTCGATGGAGTAATGACAGATGGAGAACAAAAGGAATTCTATTTAAGAATTAGTACAGATGTTCACACTACATCAGTGGGTGGTACATTTGAATTGGATACAAAATCAGATATTTTATAAATTTACTAAATAATAAACATAATAACTAGAACACTCCAAAACTCAATGCAATGAGGATGTGATAAAATGTGCAAAGTAATAAGGATTTAAATTCTGTTATTATAGTTAATTCAGAATTAAAAAAGAATAAAGCATATGGAAGGATACATATAAATTCTGCTTTAAATATGCCGACTAAAATAACAGTATCAAATAATATGGATTTAAATTGTAGAGTTGTTATAAAACCAAATAACAAAATGTTTGGTAAGGTTGATATAGTTGAAAAAAATGTTATTGATAATTATTTATTGCCAATAAAAGACGCTTTTGTTCGGAGTGAACTTCCTGTATTCAATTATGGAGAACAACAAGATTTATTAGTTGGTAAAAACAAACACAATAACGAAACATATCGTTCTCTTCTTGAATTTAACTTAAACTCGTTATCAAGAAATCTTATATTTATCTCAGCAAAATTAACACTAACATGTTTAGACTATGATGTATTATCATCTGATTTACAGTTATTTGAAGCAAATGAAAGTTGGTTTGAAACAGGTGTGACATATAATTCTGCACCTACTAGTAAAGATTTGATTGCTAGTTTATCTGATTGTGGAAATAAAGGAGCACTTGAATTTGATTTATCAAATGTAATACAAGATTGGTATAAAGGTGATAAGATAAAAAATGGTTTCATTTTAAAAGTAGCAGATGAAACTTTAGATGGATTTAAACGATTTGGTTCAAAAGAAAGCCAATTTAAACCAAAATTAGTATTACAATATTATGACCCTATTCCAAAATCATATGGAACTTTAATAGTAAAATCAAAAATAGTTGTTAGAAAAAATGACTATATGGATTTACCCTCAAAAGTAATTGTTCCTGTGCATGATGGTGGTGGAGATTTTCCTTCACAAATTAAAGTTAGAAATGGGAATTATATAAATTCTTTAATAACAGTAAGTAGAGATTTTATTACTTCAAAAATTACTGTAACTGGTAAATATGATATATTAACACAAGTGTCTATAAAAAATGATGGATGGAATCAACTACCCTGTAAAATAGATGTATCTTCTCCTTTTATAGCAAGTAAGATAAAAATTACAAATTCAATTGATTTAAATACTGAGATTATTGTTAAAAGATATGACAATTCAATTATAAATTCTAAACTTATAGTACATAGACCATTTTTAAATTCTAAAATAGTCGTTGGTGGATTAAGTCATCTCCCAATATTGCTTAAAATAAAAAGGGCAGAAGGAACAGATGTACCATCACAGATTATTGTACAGAAATATCAGAATAATGATAAAAATTCTAAACTTGTTGTTACATATTTTAAGGATATGCCTTCTAAGATTAGGATAACTGGTAGAAATGATTTTGATTCACAAATTACAATACGACAAAATGTTAATAGAGATATAAAGACTAAGATAATTAGTACGCATTTCAATGATTTAGTTACTAAGTTAAGAGTAACAGGAATATCACAAGAAGACAAAGATTCACAAATAATTGTAAAAAGAGAAGATTATAATGAATTAAATTCTCAGCTAATAATAAGCTATTTTAATGATATAAATACACTTATTAAAGTTACTACTGCCTCAATTGAATCACAAGTAATTGTTAGAAATTATAATGATAATGATTTTGATTCAAGAATTATTATAACTCCTACAAATAATATACTTTCAAAAGTAAATATAGCTTGGACAAAAGACATAATAACAAGAATGATAATAAAAATCCCTTATGCTTTTGATTTTCCTTCAAAGGTAGAGGTAAAAGACCCTGCTGTAATGTACTCGAAAGTTATTATAAGACATAATGAAACGTTTGATAAAGACTCTATATTAAATGTAAGCAAGGCATTCGTTGAATCTAGTTTATTAGTAAATATACCATTTATTAATAGTAAAGTTATAATTAGTCAACCTAGCATTGAAACTTCTATAACAGTACATAGACCATTTATTGAATCAAAAGTTATCATTTCCAAGTCTTTTATCGAGTCAAAAATAAACGTATCTAAAAATAACTTACTATGTTCTATTACTATATTTAAGCCATTTATTGACTCAAAAATAATAATTAATAGAGCTTTCATTGATACAATATTAAAAGTAAGAGAACATACTGATTCAGACATTGAAAGCAAATTGGTTGTCATAGAACAAGGAATAAAAGATATACAAACTAAGATAAATATTTCTGTTCAAAACAAAATGTTTGGCAGAGTTGAAATAGAACGACCTCCAAATATCAAAGTAGAAAAATTTGCTATACAGGATGCTTATGTTAAGAAAAGTGTACCAATGTTTAATTATGGTGATATGCAAGATATGTATATCGGAAGTAATAATTATGGAAATGAAATTTATAGGTCATTATTATCTTTCACATTAAAAGATATACCAAAAACTGCTTATTTTACTAAGTGTAAATTAGTTTTAACTGCTTGTAGTTTAGAGTATTATCCACATGATATTGAATTACATGAAACTAGTAAAGCATGGTATGAATATGGGGTAACTTATGCAGGTCAACCAAATTCGTTGGGAATTTTAGCTAAAGTTGAATCTTCAAATACTCTTGTTAGAAAATTAGAGTTTGATTTATTATCTTACGCTGATGGTTGGTATAATGGTATATCAATTAAAAATGGCTTTATATTGAAAAGTTCTGAAGAAAATACATCTGTCATTAAAAGATTTTTCACAAGAGAAAGTCTATATCCACCTATCTTAGAAATTGAATACTTTGATACGGCAGTTATTAATAGAGTAAATGCTAATATTAACTCTCTTGTTACTGTTAGACAAAGCTCATATAAAGATTTGAACAGTAAAATAACCATACCTGTTTATGATTTCTATGAGGACTTAAGTTCTAAACTCACAATTAGAAATCGTGGTAATATGGCTAGTGATATTGATAGTACTATTAGAATTTCTAAAGGAGATATGAAATCAAGTATTAAGGTTAGAAATTATGACGAAAATTGGATAAATTCAAAATTACTTGTTAGAAATTATGCTGACGATGATGGATTATTATCTTCCGTAAATATAAGTCAACCAAAGTTAGATTGTAAAATTATTGTTTATAGAAACGATAGTTTTGAAATTGACACTAAATTAATAACGAGAAGAATAGACAATATTGATTTGGATTCTGTAATTAATGTTAAAAAATATTCTGTTAAGGACATTAATACAAAAATTGGGATTAATAAGGATTGGTTGGACTCTAAAATTGTAATAAGAGAACATTCAAGTATTGATTGTAGAATTGAAATTAATAAAAAATCTAATGTTGATTTACAAAGTAAAATTGTAGTTAATTATACTAATGATATTAATTCAAAATTATTAGTTACTCAAATTAGTGATATCAAAAATAAAATAATAATACAAAGAAATGAATATAAAGATATTGACTCGAAGATTAAAATTACCAATGTTCATGATATTTCTACGAGGATAGATGTATCATATTCTAAAGATATTAATTCCAAAATTAAAGTTAGATTAATAGGTGATATTGATTTACCTGTAAAAATTACAGTAATTAATATTTCAGATTTAGATACTAAAATTCAAGTAGTAAAAGGTGATATAAACTCAAGATTAGTAGTTAGAATTAATGAAACTATTGATTTAGATAGCAATATAATAGTATTACCTACGAGTAATATTCTTTCTAGGGTTGATATTGTCCAAGTCAAAGATATTAATTCAAGCATAACAGTAAGAAGTTCTTTTTATAGCGATATGTTATTTCAAATTACTATAAAAAATTATGGAGTAATAGGATATGCATACATTATGTAGGGCTTAATAAAAATATAAAAAACAAAGGAGAATGATGAAATTATGGCAAATGTAAAATTTTATAAAGGATTAAAAACGGCTCTACCTACAACAAATTGCACAGACAGTAGTAGTCTATATTTTTTAGAGGACTCTCAAGAAATATATAAGAGTGTTTTAGGACAATTACCAATCAAAATGAGTGATTATATAATCTGTACAATCTTACCAGTCACAGGTCTACAAGGTAAATTATATTTAGAAACAACAACGTGGACTCTAAATGTATGGAATGGAACTATTTATAAATTAGTAGGAGGGAATCCATTAAATATTACTGCTAGTTCAGTTGATACATTTACAAATAAGACAATAGATGCAACAACAAATACAATTAGTAATATAGATTTAGTCAACTTTAAAACAGGAGTAATTAGTACAGATAATACATTAGTTGGGAACTCAGACAGCACGTTCAGTACAACTAAAGCAGTAAAAGGATATACAGATTCTACAATAAGCACTAACTTAACATCATTAAAGGGAGGAGTTGCTACAGACGGTGATACCCTTGCCAAGTTAAGAGGATTAATTGGTGGAATAGAAACTTTATTAAATTCTAATGATGTAAGTTTAGATTCATTACAAGAAATCGTAACATACATAAAAGATAATAAAACAATTCTCGATGGAGTTACAACAACAAAAGTTAATGTTTCTGACATTATTGATGATTTAATTCATACAGATATAAATAAACCTTTAAGTGCAAATCAAGGTAAAAATTTAAAAGGATTACTTGATACTTTATCTACTCTTGTAGGAACAAAAGCTGATAAAGTAATAGGAGCAGTTGCACAAGATATTGCTATTTTAGATGTAAATGGAAATTTAGTCGATAGTGGTAAGAAATTATCTGAGTATTCAACTTTAACTTATACAGATGCACAAGATGTAATTACCTTAAATAGTAGTAAAAGTTATTCAAATGCTCAAGATGTGATTAATTTGGCATCAGCCAATAACTACACAGATTCAGCAATAATTTCAGCTATAAGTTGGATAGACTTAGTTTAATAAAATAATATAAAATAAAGGTGGGTAACACAATCTCGCCTTTTTCTTTAATTTAAAAAGGGAAGGTGGGATTAAATGGATTATGAGTGAAAAAATTAAGTTTATAAAGACAAGTCAGAGCAATTTACCTGCACAAGGGTTACTGGGTGGTATATATTTTTGTATTGATACGAGGAATCTGTATATGACTAATAGCGATTCAACTTTATCTAAGTATTCAGATATAATTGAATTAGATACAGAAGATGAAAGATTAGGATTATTTGCACCTCTTACAGATAAATTCTATTATGTAAAATCATCAAAACGTATGTATTTTTATAAAGATTCCTTTGAGTTATTAGGTGGTTACTTGTTAGAGTCTAATTTTATAGCAACATTGGATAATACAACAAATATAATTCATGGATTAAATTATAATCCTCTATATGATATTTTACAAGCATTTGATATGTATGTAGGAGGATTGTTGACAATAACAGAAAACTATACTGAAAATATTAATAATAATAGTATTGACTTAGTTGAAATGAGTTTAAAAGTTGGTGAGAAAATTAAATTTAATTTATTTAAAAACATGAAAGTATAAATAATTTTAAGTGGAATTAATAACTCCACTTACTTTTTAGAGGAAATAACTTTAATTTGTTTCTTGTAAAAAGTAATATAATAATATCTAAAATACTTACTAAATTTAATTAAATACTTTATCTTATAGTCTATGAATGGCTTAACTTGGTAGCAAATATTCACTCTCAGCAATCTCACAACTTAAATCATACTAGTATACATAATTACAAATTTGAAGCGTTTTAAAAGCAATCTGACAAGAATGTATATAAAACTAAATTAACTAAATTTAATTAACTATAATAATATAAAAACTATTGACAGTAAACCTTAAAAAGATTATAATCTAAATATAGGGAAATATTCTTATTAAATGCATGTGTTCATACTCTTATAATATTAATATCTTTAACAATGTGATAGAATAATAATAGATACATATTTTTAAAACAAATTTTATTGAATCTATATAATAAAAATATGAATAGAAATTATAGGAGATATTATATGACTAATAAAGATAGAAACCCAATTAAGATTGTTGGAAAAGCTAATCCTATTAAAAAAGTTACTCAAAGAACATTGTTTGATATTGAGCCAAAGGAGATTAAAGTAGCTAAGGATAATGTTAATAATAATGAAGTGTCACATGTGATACCAAAACGTAAGAGAATTAAACTTATTAACTCAACACGTAGAACGCCAAATCGTAAAAAACTTAAAATTGATATGATAATAGATGATATTGAAGATAATAAAATGCAGAAGTCATTAGCTAAAAATGGATTGCGACAAGATAGTATTTTTGATGGAGTGACTACATTTTCAGAAAAAATAAAAGAAACAAATGAGCTTAGTAAATATAAAATGCCTCAAGAAGACAAAGATAAATTTATTAAATTAAGTGATGAAACTAAATTAGGAGTAATGGAAGTATTGTTAGATACCGTTGAGAATAACAAAAAGATAAAATCTCAAATGGATAAAATGATGAAAGATATGCAAAGTTTTAGAAGTCAAATAGCAACTTTAACAATTAGTAATAATCAGCAAATTAAAGAGAAGATAGTTGTAGATAAAAACAAAAAATGGACAATTGATGATAGTGCTTTTATTGAGTTGTATACTATTTCATCAAAATTAAAAGATATATTAACAGAGGAAAGAATGAGTCAAACTGAGATATGTGAACATACTGGAATTAATAAAAGTACAATGAGTAATATATTAAGTTATCCTGAAAAAATAACTTTATTGAACGCTTATAAGATTTCTAAAGTATTAGGTAAATCTATTGAAGAAATATTTGACTTTGATATGCAAATGGAAGATTATGTAGAATGATAAAATAAGAAATAAAAACTAAATAAATTTAGAATTATAGAAATAAATCTAATATATGAAATATTTATATTGTATATTGGAAAACCCTATGGTATACTTTTTTTATTGGGAAGTAATTCCTAAATAAGAATACATAGGGGGATTTAATATATGATGTTTGCTAAAGAAAATAAAAATGGTGAAATAGAATTAAATGGGACAGAGAGTGAGATTGGGGAACTTTGTACGTTTAGAGATTTATTAGAATATGCTTCGGAAGGCAATAATTTAATCAATGGATTTATTATGTGTAGAGATGGAATTATAAACGTTAATAATGAAGAAATTGAATTAGTTGTTAAATCCATTCATGTATAGTACCAAAATTAAATTGATTATAACAAATAGTAATATTTGATTATATATAAAAAAGATAGAATAATTATAAGGGTTGCAAACTGAATAATTAATTGACAAGTAGTGGTTTATCATTCCCACTACTTCTTTTGTTGCGTCAAAAAATGGTATAAAAGAAAGAAAGGAATGATATAAAATGGGTCTATTAACGAAAATGGTAAAGACAAAATGGAATAAAACGAATAAAAAATATTATCAAGAATTAGGTTATACATATACTAAAATAAAAGATGAGTTTGATGTAAAAGTTAACCATCTATCAAAATGGAGTAAAATTAATGTTGAAGTTAAATGTGATGGTGAGAATTGTGGAAAAACAATATTAGTTCAATGGACAAATTATAATATACATGTTCAAGATGATGGTAAATACTATTGCGTACATTGTACACACCATAAGGATGAGGGGTTTATATCATTTGAGCAATGGTGTTATGATAGTTTAACGAATAAAGAGGCAAATGAAGTTTTATCTCGGTGGGATTATGATTTAAATGAATTAAAACCTAGCGAAATAAGTTTTGGAACACAAAAAAAATATTGGTTTAAATGTTTGTCTCATATAGAACATCATAGTGAATTAAAAGGTTTATCAGGTTTTAGAAGTGGACAAAAAGGAAGCCTAGATTGCAAACAATGTAATTCTTTTGCTCAATGGTGTATCAATAATAGTAGAGAAGATTGGTTAAATTTATGGGATTATGATTTGAATGACTGTTTTCCAACTGAAATAGCATATAGTAAACACATAAGATGTTATTTTAAGTGCCCAAAGGGAATACATAAAAGTGAACAAAAGAATATAAATAGCCTTACAAGTGGACATGAAGGAGGTATGGATTGCAAACAATGTAATTCTTTTGCACAATATTTAATAGATACATACGGCGATAATGCTTTAGACTTATATTGGGATTATAAATTAAATGAAATTAGTCCATGGGAAATTAGTAAAAGTGGTAGAAAACCTGTATATATAAAATGCCAAGATAAATTGTATCATGAAAGTTATAGGGAAAAATGTCATGATTTCTTTATAGGAAATAGATGTCCTTATTGTCATGGACTTAAAACTCACCCAAGAGATTCTTTAGGACAATACATAATAGATAATTTTGGAGTTAAATTTTTAGTGAAAATATGGAGTGATAAGAATGATATGTCTCCTTTTACATATAGACCAAAATCCAGTGATGAAGTATGGTGGAAATGTTTAGATGAAAAACACGAAGATTTTTATAGAAGAATAAGTGGCTCAAATATCAGTAGTTTTAGATGTCCTGAGTGTCAATTTTCAAAAGGTGAGAAGATGATTGAAAAATGGCTAATAAAAAATGGATTTAAAAATTTAAATTTGTTTGATATGGATATATATAATAATCACTATAATAAATATACACCTCAAAAACCATTTGATGGACTTTTAGGATTAAAAGGTGGAAGTTTAAGTTATGATTTTTACTTACCACAACATAATCTATTGATTGAATATCAAGGTGAACAACATGAACATCCCGTAGATTTTAGAAGTGAAGGCATTGAAGTAGCAGAAGAAAATTTTATTAAACAACAAGAACATGATAGAAGAAAAAAAGAATATGCACAAGATAATAATATAGATTTATTACCAATTTGGTATTGGGACTATGATAAGATTGATGAAATATTAAATAAAATACATAAAAATATAGAATATTTAGATACATATAACAAATTAAAAATAGTACAGAAACGTAATAGATAAAATAACTACATATATAATAATATAAAAAAGTATTGCAATACATAGAATGTTATGGTAAAGTATTATTATAGTTAATTTGATGAGAGAAAAGTTTGTTTGCATTTTATGGAATGAATTCTCTTATCAAATTTACAAATATAATAGAATAATATAAAATGTGCATTTCATTTGAATGTTATGCTTGATTTAAGACATTCTAAGGCATAATAAATTATTAGATATAACATTACAACTAAACTTATTAGATTCAATACAATGGATATATGAGAGATATTTAACTATTGTGGAAGATTTAATGGGTTATATTAATAATGTTAAAATAATATAAAATACATAAAGTAATATAAATTTGATTATAACTTTCTATTCTAATATGCAGAGGAAAGTTTATATAGATAAAAATTAAGTGAAATAAGGCTTAGATTAAATTCTAGGTCTTTTATTACGTCCAAAATTAATAAAGATAAGTTCAAAAGAGAAAAGAAAGGTCGTCTTGACAGACAGTCAAACTAAAAAGCTTATGAATTGCTAACTTTTAAAATTTAGTGTGAGAGGAGTATTAATATGAAAATAAATGAATTAAAATGTACTTTGAAAGATATTATAAACGACTATATTGTTTCACATGAAGAAGAATATAAAAATGGAGAGCTAAATGATTTATTAGATACAAAACTTAAAAATATTGTTAATATATATCCTAGTAAAATAACAAAAATAGGAGAGAGTCAAACACTTGAACAACATTTAAGAGGTTTATTTGAAGTGTTAAAATGGAAACAAAATATAATTTTCAATAGTGATAATATTTGCTATATATCTAATGAAGAAAGTCAAGAATTAGAAATCCATCATTTAATACCATTTGCAAGAATTGTAAAAGATACTTTAACGGAATTAAGGTTAAAACGTAAGAAATTTATAAATGAATTTTCAGAGCAAGAAATTAATAATATATCGTTCTTATTTTTAGAAAAACATAGGAATACAATAGGTATATTAATCAAAAAGAGTCTACATATCCAGTTTCATAAAATTTATGGAAGTTATACATATAATGAAACTGATTTCAATAACTTTGTAAAATATATAAACAAAGAAATACAATTAGATATACCTAAGATTCAAATAGAAAGAAGAAAGATGCTCTATGAATGTGATTATTACAGAGAGAACTCTGGATTAGCACATAACAGAATAGTAGATTTTGTTGATAAGGTTATAAAAAATAAAGAAGTGAGAAACATTTTAATTAATAATGGTAATTATGATTTAGAAAAAGGACTTAAAAAAAGTTATATAAAAGAATATTTAAATATTAAAACAAATACATTTAAAAAAGCGTTATCAAAACCATTGATGATTCAATATATATTAGACAATAAAATTGATTTATTGTCTAATAATAGATATTTAAAATTTTAAAATTAGAAGGAGTAATAATATGAGTAAAGTTTATTCTAGGGGATTTGTGTTTCTATATAATGAATTGCAAAAAGACTACTATTTAGATGAGGGTTGTCCAATGGTAGATTCTAACATACATCCAATAAGTAAAAAGCAATTTTGGGTGTTTAAATATGATGATGTACAAGTAGCTTTTGATAAATGGTGTAATAGAAAACATAGCAAATAATATAAAATTACATAATTTAGTATGAGTTAAGTCGTAAGAGAAATCTTATGGCTTTTGTTATGTGAAAAATTAGTGTGAAGGAGGAACAGTAATGAATATAAAAAGCTTAACAGTAGGAATGGTAATTAAGAATTATAAATTGATGTGTGAGGTATTGGAAATTAAAGTAACTTCTGGAGCGTCTAAGCAAGCACAAATAAAAGAAATGCAGAGGTATTTTAGATTCCATAAAGAAGGAAACAAATTTGTGATTGATGAGATATTTCCAACTAAAAAAGCTAGTGTGGATAAAAGACATGTTAATAAAGGTGGTTCTTATAATGTAACTGACTATACTAAAACTATAGAAAAATTAATACTTAATCTATTAGTACAAGATGGAAATAAAAGTGGTCTTGGATTTGGTAGAGTATTTCTAAGCAAAAATCAATTGTTAACAGAATTTAAAATGATAAATCAAAACTATGTATTTTGTAAAAGAAGAATGATGAAATTATCTAAATTTTTAAATATACAACAAGAAACTATTGATGAATGGTATAGTTGTTCAAATGATATGTTGGAGAGGAATTTAGAATATGCTTTAAAGAGTTTAGAAAATCAATGTCTTATAACATGGACTAAGGAAATAACTGTAGTAGAAATGATTCCAATGGCAGAGATAATAGAAGATGGTACTAGAATTATTAAACATACGACAATAGATAATTATGGTGATGAAATAGTTGATTATACATATTATGCTGATAAAACGGTAAAGTCTAATTATAGAGAAGGAACTGACAAAGAAAAAGTATTTATAGTCGCAACAGAATTAAAAATAATGTCTGAATTGAAATGTGATGGAAAACAAATGGTTATTAAAATGGGTATGTGGGATGTATTTAAAGAAAAAGTTGATGCTATTGTATTAAAAGAATTAAATATAGCTTTCTATTACAAATCATATAAAATTTTATTCGATGAAACAAATGTTGAAAATGTTGTTGATGATATGTATGAGGAATTTGAAATATCTAAAGATGACTTAATCAATAAAAAGAAATCTTTAAATGGTGATATAGTATGTAGATTAAATTATAATATTGAAAAAAGATATGGCAATGCTGTGGAAGAAATATCTACAATAATGGGGACTCCTAATGACACATTTAAACACAATAGATTGATAAGAAGGTCTAGTGAAAATTATATATCTGATAATAGTAAATTAACGAAGAGTCTTATTGAATTAGGATATAAAAATATAAAAGATAACGTCAAGAAAACAAAAATAACTATTGATAATTCTGAAGCAGACAAAATGATGGATGAATTATTTGGAAAATTAGATAATTAAAAGTTGCCTAATATTGAAGTCCCCTTTATATAAATTAATAATAGACATGTCAATATTAGACAACTTTTGACAATGACAAGTAAAACAAAAGTTCAAGAGATTCAGATTTAACATTTGACGATAGAGCTGTCAAAAGTAAAATCTCTTGTGCAAGGCTATTCGCCTTTTACAAGTTGATATTATGTTAAATTTTTTCTTTATGGTTAATCGATACAATAATATTTAATAATTGTTAGAGTATACAAATTTCCATTAATTGTATACTCTATAGAGTTAAATTAATAAAAGAGTAAAATAAAATAACATAGAAGGTGGTTAAAAATATGTATGGTTTAACAAGAGAAAAACTAGAGAATTTAGTAAAAGATGTTCAATTTGAATGTAAAAAATCAGAAAAATTAACTGAGGTTGAGAATTTTATTTCGGAATTATTAATAAAAAATAATTGTAATAATGTATTTTTATCACTTGATTCTACAACAGATTTAGTTTGTCAGGGTAATTGGTTTCCAATAGATAAAATAACAGATTTAAGATATGATATTATTAGAAAAATATTAAGAATAGATACAGATTTGGAGTTTTGTATTGTAGATTTAAAAGCAGACATTATGAAAAACGTTGATAAAGAAACTGAATATAAAGACTTTGATAAATTTATTGAGGAACACAAAGAGGAAAGTAAATTAGCATCAGAAATGCATCACAAACGAGCAATAACATTAAGAAAAAATAGGATTGAATAAATAAGAATATAAAGATATAAAATGGCATTGACAAATTAATCCTTTATGGTATAATTAAATTGTAGTAAAAATACTATAATATTATTAAAGGAGAATTAATATGAGACCTAAAATTATTAAACCAACTAGACCTGTCAGAATAAAAGGAACTAGAGCTAAATTAGATAAAGTTAATATTGAAAATATTAAAGGAATTAAAAGAAGGAGGGTGATAAAAATGGATAATATTTGTTCTAAATATGGTGAAGTAGGTAAGACTGCTGAATTATTAAATAGGGCTGTAAAAAGAAGTGGATTAACAATGAGTCAACTCTCAGATATTGAAGAGGAGGCTAGAAAAGAATATGCTAAAAGTCGTATTAGATAGTAATATAATTACAGGAGCATTTATAAGAAAAGAAAATGATTGTGTAAAACTAATGGATAAAGAATATACTGGACAATTTAATACTTTTGCTTCGAACGATACAATGGAAGAGATGTTATCAATTGCTAAAGCGTATTCTTTATCTAATGAATTAAATTTAAATAAAGTTGAAGTTGTAGAATTTTTTAAGAAAATAACTAGATTATATAGAAGAGCTAACCCAATAGAAACTACTAACAGGGTTTATATAATTAAAAGTGATGATACAGATAATATATTTTTAGAATGTGCAATGGAAAGCAATACAGATTATATAATAACTAAAAATTATAGACATTTTAAAGAAGCCATAGGCAAGATTAAGAATATTAATGACAGACAAATAACCATTTGCAGTCCTATAGAATTTATGAACATAATGGAAATTACAAGTAGAACAGCAGAAACTGGATTGTAATGTTGATAGAATAAGATGTCAAAATCAATACGACCCATAGCTGAAACTAACTACTGTTTATTATTATCTACTACACAAAGGTAATAGTAAACAAACAACGTTTCAGTTCTTGGTACTACAAATAGGCATTTCAAATAGGAGTGTCTATTATATTAATTAATAAGAATATAAAAATATAAAATAACTTGACATTGATTTTCTTTGTGGTATAATTAAATTGTAGTAAAATATAAATTTATTACAATTTATAAACATAAAAGGAGATTAATAATATTATGGAAAAAGAATTAATAAACAATGAACACCAATCACAGGTAGGATTTTCAGATGAATTCAGTTATGGTAATTATCCTATAAAGTATGAAATAACCAAAGACAATAAACTCAATTTATATGTAGAAGATTGTGCGATTGCATTGGGAGTGACACAGACCAAAAAGTTAAAAGAGGGAACAACCTCTACTACAATTAGATGGGAAGAAGTAAGTACCGATTTAATTGCAATTGATAGAATCCCAACGTCGTGGGATTTGAAAAAAATAGAAAAAGAGGATAAAAAACGAATAAGAAATGAAATAAAAGCAATGACTATAACCGAAACTCAATTATATTTATGGAGTTTTAGGGTAGATAGTGAACAAGGTAAAAAATTTAGAGATTGGTTAGCTATAACAGTTCTTCCCAATCTAAGAGAACATGGAATATATGTAACTGGAATGGAGAGTATGACTCCTGAAGAAATAAAAAGAGTTACTGATGAAAGAATAGAAATGTATGTATTGCGTAAATTTGGAATAGGAATTCGTAAGAGCTTAACTGATATAATAAAGAAAATTATAAAACCAGCTACTTATGAAGGATATATTTATGCCAAATATACTAATATAGTTTATAACATTTTATTAGGGATGGATTGTAAAGAATATAAGCAGTCTATAGGATTAGAGAAGAAAGATAGTTTAAGAGATGAATTTAGAGATTCTAAAAATGAAAAGGCTTTAAACCATATAGCAAAAGCAGAAGATTTTATGGGGAATTTAATAATGTCTGGAATAACAGATGAAATTATATTAAAGGACTTAATAACCAATTGGTATTCAAGAATAGCTTAATGTAATAATATAATTGTATTTATAAACTTTAATAAAAATTATAATAATATAAAAAATTAGAGTTTATAAATATTAATTTATAAAAGTCTCTTTCTCTGACAATATTATTTATGTTTTATATTTTGAGTTTTATATGTAATATGATAAAATAAATAAATAGGAATACATATTTTAAGTTTTATAGAAATATGAATATTATTATTGAGGAGAAGATTATTATGAGTGATAAAAGACAACAAAAAGCTTTGCTATCAGTTAGAGTTACTAATAAATTTAAAGAGGACTTAGAGAAAATAGCAGAAGATAAAGGAATGACCTTACCTGATTTTATTAGATATGTTTTAACAGATTATAAGGAAAACATAAAATAGAAATACTAAGTAAATGGAAGATATATGTAGTAACATTAATTATACAATAGGTAAATTGTTCTAAAGACATAATACAACGGTTAACAATAGTTGATTATAGTTAACATATCCTCTATAATATTAATTGTAAGGAAGATAATTCCTTAACAAGAAAATATATGGGGGTTAGAATTATGTTAAAAGGAATAATTATAAATGGGGAAGTTAGGATTGTTGAAATTGAAGAGAATGATAATGATAATAGAGTTGAATATAGGGATTGTGAGTTATGCAATTTTGATGAGTTATTGGATTATTGTTGTGAAGTTGGAGATGTTGTTGAAGAAAAATGGATATTAATTAAAGATGAGATTATTAAGATTGAGAATGAGGACATTATTAGAGTTGGGATAGGGAAATGAAATACATAAATTTGATTTAACTTTGACAAAAGTGTTCTAAGGGTCGCTCCTTTAGAATTAAGAGGATTAACCACCTCAACTTTTGTCGTTTACATAAAAATAAAATTAGTGGTTAGAGGTTAAAAAAATAATATAAAAAGGTGGTTGATTATTAATGTGTGAAAAATGTAAGGAATTAGAAAATGATATATTTTTAGAGGATTTACCTAGAAAAAATGGAAAATGTAATAAAATTAATTGGTTTAAATCATTAGGCTATAAAGTTAAATTTATATATGATAATATCAAAGGAGAAGTTGAAATCTTAGATTATGACGGAAAGTTTCTATATATAAAATATTTAGATAATAAGCCATTCAAAATATCAAGAGATGGATTTAGAAATTGTCAATTCGGGAAATTATTAGGATTAATTACTTGTGAATTTAAATTTGACATAGGCAGTATGTTTAAAGATGATAAAAGAGACTTAATTATTACAGATAAGCAATATGAAATAGATAAAAAAGGTCAAAATAATAAATGGTATAAATATAAATGTAATATATGTGGATATGAAGGATGGATTGTCGAGTTTGCATTAACTAGAGGTGATAGATGTTCTGTTTGTTCAAATCATAAGGCTATTTTAGGTATAAACACAATTTGGGATACAGATAGATGGATGGTAGATTTAGGAGTAAGTGAAGAAGACGCTAAAAAATATACTAAAAGTTGTGGAATAAGTATTAATGTTATTTGCCCCGATTGTGGTCGTATAAAAGATAAAATTACTATAGCTAAGATACACGATAGACATTCAATATCATGTTCTTGTGGAGATTCGACTAGCTATCCAGAGAAAATCATGTTTTCAGTATTAGAGCAATTAAATTTAGATTTTAAACCACAATTGACAAAATCTACATTTGAGTGGTGTGAAGAATATAGATATGATTTTTACATAACCTCTATAAATGGGATTTTAGAGGTAAATGGATTGCAACATTACGAAGAGTCTTTTGAAAGAATGGGTGGACGTGTAAAAATAGTAGCTGATGAGAAAGAAAATGATAAAATAAAAAAAGAGTTAGCTTTAAAAAATGGAGTAAAAGAAGATAATTATATAGTGATAGATTGTAGAAAATCAGAACTTGAATTTATTAAAGAGAGTGTATTAGATAGTAATTTATCTATAGTATTTAATTTAAACAAAGTTGATTGGTTAAAAGCTGAAGAGTTTGCATTGAAAAATTTAGTCAAACTGGCTTGTGAGATGAAACGTGATACCCCTAATATGACTACTGTAGACATAGGAGTAATCATGAAGCTTAGTAAAAGTACAATAACGAGATATCTAAAAAAAGGTTCATTACTTGGTTGGTGTAATTATGACGCGAAAGAAGAAATAAAAAAATGTGGCAATAGGATTGCAGGTAAGAATAAAAAGAATATAGAAATATTTAAAGATGGAATTTCGTTAGGAAGATTTGAAAGTTGTGCAGAATTAGAAAGGCAAAGTGAAGATTTATTCAGTGCAAAATTGGTAAGAAGCGAGATGTCATATGTGTGTAATGGTCTTAAATCTCAATACAAAGGATATACATTTAAATATGAAGAAGATAAAATAAATAATATTAGTTAAATATTTAACTTGTATAATATCATAAATTGTTTTAAACTATATAATAAGGTATGAGATTAATTATTTTTATTATATAGTCATTATAATTAGCCATACATATCGTAATAAATGGGAAAGGTGGTTAATTATATTGTATAATATTAATAGAAAAAAATTAATTATATTTTCTATTTCTGCAATATTGGTAATTTCAATTGGAGCAATGGTATATATAAAAGATAAGAAAGCTAAAGATGTTAAAAAATATGCTTTATTAGCTAGTGAAATTACTGAAAGAACAAAATTAATAAATGAATTGGAGTCTACAAAAGCTACTACAAACACTGATTTAGAATTGATAGATAAAACTACTGTATATGATAAAGAATCAGACACAATGTATATAGTTGGACATATAAAAAACAATACCAGTAAAGACTACACTACATTATATGTAAGTTTTGATTTAATTGATAACAATGGAATTAAAGTTGGTGATGCAATGGATAGTATAAATGGATTATCTCCTTATGGTACGTGGGAGTTTAAAGCCTCAAGTAGCGTTGCTTTTACACATTACAAAATTTCACAAATAAATGGATATTAAAACATAATTAAATAGAAAACATTTAAGCATTTAACTTTGTTAGGTGCTTTTTATTTTACAATAAATTATACATAGTAAATATATAATAATATAAAATATAGGAGGAATTATTAATATGACAAACAAAGTAATAAATTTCAGTGACTTAGGTAGAACAGAGGTAAGATGTATCATTTATACAGACGAGTTTGGAGTTGTAAAAGCAGAATATTCTCAAGAAGGAATAAAAAGACTACAGAACTCAATTGAAAATCCAATTATAGTTTACAATACAAATCCCGAAACTCAAATAAAATTACAAACAATTGTAGGCACAGCAGGGAATGGTGTTTATAAAGATAAAAAAAATATCGTAGTAACTGCAAAAGAATTAATACTTGATTATTTACCACTTTGTACAAATATTGTTTTGAATTTAGATGCTGAGATAGACAAAGAAAAAATACAAGAAATAATAAATGACCCAAATAAAGAATTTGAGATGGTTATTAATGAAGTTGGTAAAATTGTTTATGAATCAAGTAAAACTTATGCTGATAATATTACTGCATTTGCAAAATTATCAAAAGAAGAAAGAGAAAAAATACTCGAAGAATCACAATCTGAAATTGTAGAAACTGAGGAAGAAAAGGAATTAAGAGAACTAGAAGAAAAAACAAAACTACTAAAAGAGAAAATTAAAAATCAAATGAATGAAATTATAGAAGAAAATGTTGAAATAATAGAAGCCGAAGAAATAGTTAAAACAGAGGAATAATTATGGAAATAGATTTAGAATTCCAACGGATGATGGATTTATATTTAGAAAGTATAAAAGCTAGAGTAGAAGAAATTATGAAGGATGCTATACAGAGTGAAATATATGATAAATATTCACCTACGATTTATCAGAGGACGTTTACATTTTTGAATTCTGTGAAAGCACATATCAATCCTGAAGGCAATATATATTTATATGTAGATATCAACGAAGGGAGTCAGTACTATTCGGCAGTGGATGGTTCACCTCAATTTATGAATATAGGAAACTATTTAGAGGGAGGTCATAGGGATTCTACTGGTTATGGTGGAGAATATCACGATTACAAGCCTCGTCTATATCTTGAGAAAGCATCGGAGCTAATATCTAAAGAATTTCCAGAATTACAGATTATGATAGTAAAATAATATAAAATTTAAACAAAAGGAGTGATTCAATAATTCATTCCTTTATATTTATATTAGAAAGGAGTGCGAGGTAATATGGCAATACCCAGTCTGATAATTAGCAACAATTTTGTGCAAACAAAAGCACAGTTTAACGAATTAATAAATTATATGACAAATACATTAAGAGTACCTTTGACTCTAAAATTAAATATCGGAGAAATACAAAATCAATTAAGGCAAATTACTGCACAAACGGAACAATTTAAAGCTACTATGAGTTCTAGTATGGGTCTCAACACTGGTGGGTTTGATAAAGTAATGACGACTGTTAGAGAAATAGAAGGTGGAATGGGAAAGGTAGCGAGTACGGTCACCACTATTTCAAGTAATATGGGTCAAGTTATTACAACTACAACAAAACATGTATCGTTAATCGGAGAAGCATTAAGTATACAAAATCAAATAAGTCAAGCTGTTGTAAAAACTACAGATAATTATAAAACACAATTAGCTATAAAAGAAAAATCTATCGCAATGGGTGAATCAGGCTTAATTCAACGTGAAAACGTACTATTAGCAGAAGCTACTGCATTAATGACAAAGAAACTAAACTTAGAACAACAAATTAAAGTAGCAAAAGAAAGTGGAAATTTACCATTACAGAGAGCATTGATTTTAAGAGAACAGGAAGTTGCACTTCAATTACAATCTGCGAGAGCTAGTTTATCTAATTCTAGTGAGGCAACTAAATCTACTTTATTACAAAGAGAAGTTGAAATAAGGGCAAGTATTGTTCTTCAAAATGCTAAAATATTAGGTCAAGGACAATTAGAAGCTACTGAGATTAAACGAAGAATAGCATTATATCAGCAAGAAAAAGAATTACAAATGGCAGGAATGAATCAGAAATATGGTTCATCTATAAATACTGCAAATTTAGCACAAGCACAATTAGCTATAAGACAATTAGGAACATCTGGCATAACAAGTCTTAGTCAATTAAATGCAAAAGAACAACAAGTAAATATGAGTTTGAAAGAAATAGGAGCAAATGCTAGAGTTGCATCAAATGCTTTAAAACAAACAGGAGGTTTGAGTGGTGCATTTAATGGGTTAGTATCGAATATGAAAAGTATGGCAATTTGGAGTCTTACAGCAGGTGCTATATTTGGAACGGTTAATGCTATAAAAGAAGGTATTGGTTCAGCGTTAGAAATGGACAAAACCCTCTCAATTTTATCTATTACAATGAACGGTACAAAAAGTGATTTTCAAGCAATGGCTAAAGAAATACAAAGTACCGCTATAGCGACAGGTAGTTCAGTGGAAGCTGTATCAGATGCTAGTAAAATTTACGCAAATATGGGAGAAACTGCAAGTTCAATACTTGAAAAGACGCGTTCTGCAATTATGTTATCGAACGTCACAGGGCTTGATACATCACAAACAACAGATTCTGTGCATGCAATTTTAAACCAGTATAATGAAGTGGGAAAGACGGCTACGGTAACATCTGAGCATGTTGCAAATTCTCTAGTAGCAATAAGTAAAAATATGGCAATGGACTTCGGTAGTCTAAAATGTGCCGACTAGGGTAGAAATATTCCTATGAAGAAACAAACCAATATCGGTAGAAGCTAAATTATAAAAATAAATCCAATACCTCAATAAAAACTTTAATATGTCACCAACATAAAAGTATAGAATATAGTAATATAAATATAATATAAAAAAGGAAGCGAAATTAATGAAAAATAAGTATGGTCAAATCTATATGATAACTAATAAAATAGATGGGAAAGTCTACATAGGTAAAACCGTGGGTAGAGATGTTCTCAAAGATAGATATAATGGTAATTTACTATCAACGCATAATTTACATTTAAAAAATTCTATTTTAAAATATGAAATACAGAATTTTGAGATTAGCACATTATGTTGGGCAAACTCAAATGAGGAATTAGGAAATAAAGAAAAAGAATATATTTTAAAATATGATGCAATGAATGATAAAAAAGGATATAACATGCATGAGGGTGGACAAGGTGGAAGAATGAGTGCTGAAATTAATCTTATAATTGGAGAAAAATCAAAGGAGTTTTGGGATAGTCATTCTGAAAGAAAACTTGAACTTGCTAAAAGTATGGTTGGTGAAAATAATTTTCTTGTAAAGCTAGGTGGTCATAACGATGAAACAAAATTAAAAATGAGTAATTCGAGAAAACAACTATTAAAAGACCATAAAGACATTTTAGATAAGTCATTGGAAGCTTGTAACACACCTCAAGCTATTAGAAATAGAGTAATATCACAAAGCAAATTTTGGAATATTCAATATGATTTAGGTATGAATGAATTAAATAGATTTCATACGATGAAGGATATGTATAATTTTATGATTAAAAATAATATTGAGACAAATATAACTTATGGTGGATTTAAAAATAAGAGCAAACTGAATAAGGTGTTTGGTGAACACCAATATAAAGGATTTTATTGGAGAAAAATTGGGAAATGATTTTTATAACAAGCTAGTACCGAGATAAAGCACATTATAATAGATGTGGCTCATCGTAACGCATAGAAGTTGAAACTGTGTTTTAATGCAGAACAAAATACTTCCACGAGTGGTTTGCACCTAAACAAGTAAAGTTGAAGGTGAAAATGTATGCTAGACTGGGTAGTATTGACCTACCGATTAAAATGAGGGAAACCTCCAGAGCAGTAGATAAAAAGCTACTGGGTAATTACGTACGGCAGGTATAGAAGAAATAACTAAGGGAATTCAGGTAGTGGGAACAGTTTCGTCCCAAACAGCAAAACTTACCTCAGATGAAACAGAAGCAATGATTGGAGTAACAAAAATAATTTAATAATTATAGCTCCCTTTGTCAAGTAATTGGCATAGCAAATAACACATATATGCAGGTAACTCCTAAAGCCTTACACTAAAACGGAATAGCGAATAGCTATATATGGAATGGTACGAAAGTAGAAAAAACGTAAGGATGATTAAATGGTTAAATCCTAATTAATCGTAAACAATGGATGTTCATGCAGGGAATTAGCGAATAGCTTTGCCCTCAACGACTATCTCGAAAGAGAGTAAAACCGTAAGCGATTGACGGAGGAAAAGTGTTACTCCTTATTTAATAAGGATGGTGAAATAGTCTCGACTCTATATGAGAGTATAGGAAGTTTATTATATTAAATTAATATAAAAGAACTGCTTGGATTTAGCAAATTTAGGTGAAGATTACGCAATTGTAGAAAAAACTCGATTAGGTGGAGAAACTGTCGGAAATGGTCTAAAAACCATAATGGCAAGAATCTACCAATCAAAAAGTATAGACCCAGATGTTTCTGATGAAGATATGTCTAAAATGTCAGCGATGCTTAGTAAATTAGGAATACAAGTTCGTGACACTACTGGTGCTTATAGACCTCTAAATGATATTTTGCAGGAAATAAGAACTAAACAAGAAGGACTTACTGATTCCCAGAAAATGGCAATTAATACACAGGCATCTGGAATTCGCCAAGCTAATATTTTTGCGAATGCTCTTAGTACTGTAGAAAAAGCACAGACTCTAAGTAACGAGGCAACCAATTCAAACGGGGAACTACAAAATGCGAATAATAAGTACTTAGATACGGCTCAAGCAAAATGGAAAATATTGGGTTCTACTATGACGGCAATGTGGCAGAATTCAGTATCTTCAGATGGAATTAAAGGAATGATTGATGGATTAACAGGAATTGTAAAAGTTTTTGGTAATTTAAAAACTATAGCAATGGCAGTTGTAACAACATTGTTACTTTTTAAAGGAGTGGGAATTCTTAGTTTTTTTACAGCACTTCCTGCAAAAATAATTGGAAGTATTACATCATTAACATTATATAGAAATATTTCTGCCACCGTACAAATGCAACAAGCAGGAATGATAACAACAAATCAAGCATTATCGTTCTCATTTAAAGCATTAGGTGTTTCAATAAAAACAGCTTTTCTCTCTAATCCGCTAGGTTGGATAGCATTAGGAATTACTGCTATAGCTAGTGCCTTTTCCTTTGCTAGTTCTCAAGCTAAAAAACTTCAAGAGAATAACGCAGAACTACTTACAACCTCTAAAGAAGCAACTAATGCCAATAATGAAAATTTAAAATACTTTCAAGAAGAGGGAAATTCATATGACACATTAAAAGACAAAGTAACATTAACCACTGCAGAAAAACAAAAACTTCAAGAAATTCAGACCAAAATAGGAGAACAATTTCCTCAATTAATAAAGGGATATGATGCTGAAGGAAAAGTTATTATTGATAAAACTAAAAACGTAAAAGATTTAGTTGAAGCTTTAAAAGAACAAAACACACAACAACAAAATATATTATTAGCAAATGGGGGAGATGCTTTAAAAGGGTCTCAAAAAACAATCTCTAATAATAACGCTTCGAAAGTTGAAAATAATACAGAATTAAAAAAACTAGAAACAGGAAATTATACTACTGGTCATAATGACGCACCTATATATGAATCAGAGAATATAACTGCCTATACTAAAAAAGTAGCAGACTTAACAAAACAACAAAAAGATGGGAAAAATGTAACAGATGAATTAGCAAAAGCAACGGCAACATTAAAAGACTTAGAATATAAACGTTCTGATATATTAAACGCTAATTCAGTATTAGAATCAAAAAATAAAGATGAAATGGCTAAAATAACTCCATATATTAGTGCTGTTATTAGTCAGTATGAAGGATTAAATGATGTTCAAAAGAAATTTGTTGAAAATAGTGTTGAATTAACTCCATCGGATTTAATGAAGTTTGGAGAAGGAGATTTTAGTGGATTAAGAACAGCAGTTAATGAACAAATTAAAAAACTTTCTAACTCTAAAGAAGTTGTAGACCTTGATAATTTAATTAAAATAGAAAACCCAAATCCTGCACAAATAAAGGAATATTTTGATTTAATATTTTCATTGGCGAAAAAAACTGGTAAAAATCCCATAGATTTATCAAAATTAATGCCACTACAAGGTGATTCAACAGAAATAGAAAAACAATTAAAAATTTATCTTGATGAAGTTAATTCTAAAATGAAAAAAGAAAAAGACAGTAATAAAATAAAAGCGTTAAAAACACAAGCAGATACAATAAATAATATGATTATTGCAGTACATGTTGAAGCAACAGAGGTTGATGATGCACAAGTTAAATTGGATAAACTAGCAACTGCTATAAAAGCTTTAACAACAACTTTTGACACATCTATGGATTCAATATCTTCTTATAATAAACTTATTTCACAATTCGATGAAGATGGTAGTTTTTCTGCTGAATCTATAAAGGAAATAATTGACAGTCATCAAGAATTAGCTGGGTATTTAGGCGATGAACCACTTCTCTATAATAAAATAAGTGAAGCAATGAATGCTTCGAAAAATACCGCAAATAAAGCTTATGCAGAAATGATGGCTTCTAATGAAGCTTACTATACCTCAAATATTAAAGGAACAGACATAATTAAAAAAGCATTAGGCTCTTATTATGATGAATTATCAGTAGACCAAAAAAATGATTTAGAAAATTCTAAAACACTGGCAGAAAGTAAATTAATTGTTGAAAAATCACTCATTTCAAGATTAGCCTCAGCTTGGGATGCTTATAATAAAGCTGTTAGTGATGTCCTAAGTAAACATACTGAGTTAGCAACAAGGGCAGAGGGAAATGAAGCAGGAGATGAGCACACTGATGCTCTTTTAAGTCGGCTAGTTGGAAACAATAAAGCAGTGCAAGATGCCTACACTTCGGCACAAAGTATACAGTCTCAAATTGATAAAATCGATACTTCTTTTAGCAATATTACTGCCAACATAAAAGCTCCAAACATTGATTCTTATGGTGCCTCTGTGGAAAAAGCAACTGATTCAACTAATAAGCTTACTGAGGCAGATAAAGCTTTAACTCAAGCCAATAAAGATTTAGCACAAGCTACAAAACAATCAAAAAACGCAACAGATGATTATGATAATGCTATGAAATCTTTATCTGTACAAATGAAATTACTTGATTCGAGTCAATCTAAACTTGAGGAACATTCTAAAGCTTACCGAGATGGAATTGAAAAGAAAATAACATTGTTAAAACAAGAATTAGATATAACTAAAAAATCTATGGTTGTGAATCAAGCTAATGCCAAAATATTACAATCACTTGAAGGTACTGCAAATATAGCTAGTGCTAATTCTGTATCTTCTAAAGCAGGACAAGACGTAGTAGCCGAAGCAAAGAAATATCTTGGAACTCCTTACGTATGGGGAGGTTCTAATACAAATGGTTTTGATTGTAGTGGGTTGGTACAATATGTATATAAACAACTTGGAGTAGATATAGGAAGAACAACATATGACCAAGTTAAACAAGGTACATCGGTAGCTAAAAAGGATTTACAAGCAGGTGATATTGTATTTTTTGGAGACGCATCAAGCCCTCATCATGAAGGAATGTATATTGGTGATGGTAAGTTTATTCAAGCACCAAAAACAGGTGATGTTGTTAAAATATCACAATTAAATAGCAGAAGTGATTATGCAGGAGCTAGACGTATTTTAAGTGGTGGCTCTTCGGCAAGCAAATCTTCTACATCATCAAGTTCTTCAAGTAGTGGTTCATATGCAGGAGGATATGCAAATGGTAAATATAAAGATTGGATAAATCAAGCAGGAGCAAAATATGGAATTGACCCAAATATAATTGCAGGAATTATTCAAACCGAATCAAGTTTTGACCCTACTCAGAAAAATGCAAGTGGACATGTTGGATTAGGACAATTTTCAGCTTCTACTGCTAAAGAAGTTGGGTTAACAAATAGAACAGATGCTCAATCCTCTATAAATGCAATAGCTAAATATTTAAAAACAAGAATTGGATGGGCAGGTGGAGATGTCAATAAAGGCATCATGGGCTAATTCTCAAATTGGCGTTTTAAATAGAAATATTTATTATTATTAGTGAGGAAAATCGGTGAAGAGTGAGAATCTTAATACCGAGAGGGGTTGTATCACAATTCCTTGTAGAGCGTAGAAGGTGAGCGTTATGAAAGCAATAATCCTTCCAAGAGTCTTCGCCACATTAGCAAGTAAAGTTGAATGTGAAAATGTACGCCGAACTGTGCTCGAATTAACGAGTTGTAATGGAGTAAAATGAACTCCCAGAACATAGGGATAAAAAACCTTATGGATAACACAATTGATGGAGAAGGAACAACTGCTTACTTAAATAGAGTATTAGGTAATACACCTAAAGGTGGAAGTAGTTCGTCAGGTATTTCAAGTAGTGCAGATACTTCTGTAACAGATGGAGGTTCTGATAATCTTTTATCTACAATAGACAGTCAAAGAAATGCAATAATTGAGTTAGAAGACCAAATTATAGAGCAAATGTTTGTTAAAGTTAAAAATGTCTTATCAGAATATGATGACAGAGTTACAGATATAACTAAGAAAAATAGTACTCTAAAAAATGAATCAGATGATACTTTAGATGGAAATAGACGAGTAGAAATATCTAAAGAAATTGATAAAAATCTAACACAAGAATTATCATTAACTAAAGAAAAAGAAGCATATATAAAACGTGAAATAGCAAGTAGAAAATATACGGTAGGACAAGTTGCTGAGTTAAACTCACAGTTGTTGGAAGTTTTAGATTCTGAATCATCTATTAGTTTAGAAATTCAACAACAATATAATGATAAAATTACTATTATTCAATCTGCGGAAAGTAAAATTACTGAAATAATTAATAAACAAGTTGAAAAACGTAAGAAAATAATCTCCGACCAATATGATGCTGAGAAAAAAGCTATTACAGATACTCAAGCTTTATATTCAAAGCAAAATACTACAGATGATTATAATAAAAATTTAACTACAGAACAAAAATCTTTATCAGATATTAACGCTTCAATTACTTCTGCAAGTAGAGATACTTCAAGTAGTGGATTAGCAAGAGTTGCACAATTAAAACTAGATTTAAAAACTCAACAAGATAAAATTGATGCAATGGTTTTAGATAGAGGAAGAGCTTTAAATAATGATAAATATGATACAGAATTAACTAAATTAGATGACCAAAATACTGCGACATTAAAGAAAATGGATGAAACTTATTCTGAAGAGAATATAAATAAAATGGCGAGTGCAAGTGTTGCAAGTGGAGTGTTGACAGATATCAATGATAAGGTTGTTTCATTAAATTCAGCTTATATTGCATTTGAAAATGAATTTGGTGAAGGAATGTCTGCTATGGGAGATAGTATAAAAGCCAATCTAATAGCAACATTAACGCAAGCAAGTGGATTAATGAAATCTATGGGAATTGATAGTTCAACTGTGAGTGCTAAAAAATTAGTGGACGGAAGTCACGAATCAGGGTTAAAAAATGTCCCAAAAAATGGGTATATAGCAGAATTACATAAAGACGAAGGAGTATTAACGAAAGAAGAAAATACAGAATATAAGAAATTAAAGGCAATGGGAATATTAAATAATTTAGGACAAATTGCTAAAGGTAAATTTAATAATCTTTTGACTAATTTTAATATACCTAAATCGAATAATGTTGATATGAGCAATGTAAAATCTCAAGGTTCAACATCACCTGTTATTAATTTTAATAAAGCATTTATGGAAATAGGAAGTGTAAGTAATGACATAGATATGGAAAAATGGGCTATTAAAGCAAGAGATATGGCAACTAGTGCAATCTATGATGCAATAAAAGCATAAACATTAATAACTAAATCACATCCATTTAGAGGAGGAGATAAAATCCCTTCTCTTTTCTTATGTAAATAATGAACTAAAATATAGATAAATAAGAATATAAAATATAATACAAAAGGAGGTTATAATATGAGTTTTTCGGGATTAAATTTTAAATGGAATAATATAGAAAATACAGAATTAGACATTGTACTTGTTAGAACTTCTACTGGAACAATTACACAATCATTATCCTCGCCTAAAACATTTGCAACAGAACATGTAAAATTTGGAGACACATATTTTTATGGTTCTGACCAAAGTACATATAATTTAAACTTCTCAGTGATGAAATCGAATATGGACGAAGAGCCGTTTACCAATGAAGAGAGGATGGATTTGATGAGATATTTTTGTCCTGACAATAATTTCCATCCGTTTATTTCAGAAGATTTTGACGAAGAATCAGGTCAACAAATTGAGTTCTGGGTGCAATTTAACAAGGCACAATTTACAAGTTTTAGAAAGAATGTAGGTGTGTATGAGCTTGAGGCTACCTCAAATGCACCTTATCCATTCTCAGAATTAATGACTTCTTCATTTATTTCAAAACAAGATGACAATATAATGCAAATTTCTAATAATTGTAATACTCAACCTTTTTATACTCCTACTTGTCTTAATATATCACTTTTAAACGATGCAACTAGTTTCTCATTAAGAAATTTAAATACAGGTAAATTACTTGAGTTTAAGGATTTAGATAAACTTGAGAAAATATCAATTAACTCAAGACAAGAAATTATAAGTAATACAGGTAAAATAAGAATAGATAATTTTAATTTCGGATTTGGAGCACTTGACCTAGCTTTTGGAATAAATGACCTTGAAATCTCCGTTGATTGTGAGATAGAATTTCAAATGCAATATCCAATACAAATATAATAATATAAATGCAATATAGATGGTAATTGATTGGAGTAATTAGCTGTGAAGAATAGTGATTACTCCATATTTACGTGGATAGGGAGAGCTACCCGATAAGTATACATTCCTAAGTATACTTCCACTGTTTTAAATTAGGAAATTTAGATTCATTAGGAGGAGTTTAATTAATGGGATTAATAACAGAAAAGGTAATTATGAAATGGAATGGAAGAACTGCTAAATATTATAAAGAAAAGGGATATATTTTTACGAAGTGGTATGATGAATTTGAAATTAAAGTAAAAGATTTAAGTAATGGGAGTAATCTTTCAGTGGACATAGAATGTGATTGTTGCAATAAAATATTAAAAAATGTTCAATGGTATAAATATATAAATAGCATTAAAAATGACGGAAAATATTACTGTCAAAAGTGTTCAATGAAATTATATTCAACAAAAAACATGGTAAAAACTAAATTATTAAGAGGTAAGTCTTTAGAACAATGGTGTATTGAAAACAAAAGAGAAGATATCTTAACTCGTTGGGATTATGAATTAAATGAATGTTCACCAAGTGATATATGTTATAGTGCAAATGGTAAAGATAAAAAAGGTTATTGGTTTAAATGTGAAAGAAATATTCATCCAAGTGAATTAAAAATTATTCACATTTATAATACCAAAGACTCAGTTATAAGCAAGTGTAGTAAATGCAACTCATTTGCACAATGGGGAATTGATAATATTTGTTCTGATTTTTTAGAAAAGTATTGGTCTAATAAAAACATATTAAATCCTTGGGAAATTGGACATTCATCTAATAAAAAGATATATATAATATGTCAAGAAAAAGAATATCATGAAGATTACCCAGCAACATCTGGAAGTTTTATAAGAAAAGTTAGATGTTCAAATTTTCATGGAAAAGTACATCTATTGGATAGTTTAGGAACATTATTTCCTGAATCTTTAAAATATTGGTCTAATAAAAATATAAAAACTCCATTTGAATATACACCCAAAACAAAACAGAAAGTTTGGTGGAAATGCCCTGATGGGAAACATAAAGACTTTTATAGAGGTATAGGTGATTCTAACGCATGCGATTTTAGATGCGTAGATTGCACAAGAGAAAGAGATGAATCCATGTTGCAAGAAAAAACTAGATTGTATTTAAATGAGTTGGGATATCAAGTGCTACATGAAAATAAGTGTACTCTAAACCCTAAAAATATAGTTGTACCTCCAAATAATAGAAGAACTAAAAAGTTAAGATATGATAATGAAATAATAGTAAAAGGGGTTCATTTTTTGATAGAAGTAAATGGTGGGCAACATTATATAATAAATACGTGGCATGAGCATATCGCCAAAAAATATAATACCACACCACAACAAGAATTAGATTATCAGATAGCAAAAGATAAATATAAAAAAGAATATTCAATTTCTAATGGGTATGAATACTTAGCAATACCTTATTGGGAATTTGATAAAAACGACATATATAAATCAAGTATTTATAATAAAATACAAGAAATTTTAAATAAATCAATATGTAATAATATAAAATAAATATCAAGAAAGGAGAGAAAATAAATGAGTTCATTATTTGATAATTTAAATTTAGATAATAAAAAATATAAATACACTCTGACTCAAACGTTAAAGAATAAATTTCCAATTAATATTTTAAGTACTGCTTTTAATAGGACATTAGATTCAAGTATTTCTGAGACAGATGTTCTTAAATTTAGTATCCCACTTTATATTGAAGATATTTATACACATGAAAAAATAGAAAATCCTCAATATTCATCGATTTTAACAGAGAACTTAATATTATTAAAAATAGGAGAACCTACAAATCCATTATCTCAATCATATTACATAATAAAGAATCTTAGTGAAAGCACAGACACTCTCAGTTTAGATGTTGAATGTAAAGATAGAAGTTTTTCTTTAGATAGTGATAATATTACTATCTCAGGTTCGGGGATTGAAAGAGAATTAATTACAACTGTAGATATTAATAATGTTGTTATCACAGATATTGACAAACTTGGAGTGTTGAATTTAATAGAAGCTCAGACTACGTGGAAAGTTGGATATATTGACCCAACTTGTCTTATAGATGTATTAGATACCGATTCTTCAGTACCTCGTGTAAGGTGGATTGATGCAATTTCAAAGCCGATACTTCAATTCTTAAATGATGACATTGCTACTGCTTATAATTTAATAATAAATTATGACAGTTTTAATAAATTGATAAATATATACAACAAGGATTCATATGGTCAGAACACAGGAATAATATTATCTGAACAAAATTACATGAAAAGCTTAGTTAAGTCTACAAAAGGTGACGCAGTTTATACTAGACTTAATGTTAGTGGAAAAGATATTCTTATTTCTGATTTAACTTTAGATGGTACTAATTATGTTACAAATTATGATTACTATAAAAAATCAGGACAAATGAGTGCTGAATTAATTTTAGCTTTAGAATATTTCGATGAATTATTAGCAGTAAAAGACGTTGAATTTAAATTATTAAAAAAGAAATTAGATGAACTAAATGCAACAATTGTTATTAAAACAAGTGAATTAGGATTATTAACAGAAGGACAAAAAGTATTAGATGGGATTCAAGCAAGTTATGCAATCAATAAAGATGCTTTAAATTTACCTAATGCAACTAAAAATTGTTCTGATAATATAACTGCCGTAGCGGATAAAAATGGAGAAATTGCTTTATTAAATACACAAGTTATCTCTATTAATTTACAAATAACTCAAATAAGTATTGATATAAATAAAAAAACTGCATGTATTGTTAATTCTAAAATATTAATTTTTACAGATAATCTGATAGAAGAGTTAGAAGATTGGACATTAACACAAGATTGGAGTTCAGATGTTTACACAACTCCTGAATTATTAAAGAAAGCAAGTGAAGAAGCTTTAGCAAAGAATAATATCCCAATAATTGAATTTCAAATTTCTATGATAGATTTATTTGCACTTATGGAAGCACAACATATATGGGGAAAAATAAAATTGGGAGATTTAGTAAGAATATATTCACCTAAATTAAAAGTGAATATAGATTTAAGAATAGTGAGTTATTCTTATAATATTGATACGAACGCTTTAAATATCGTATTTAGCAATAAAGATAATAAACTAGATAAAACGGTTGGGATTGGAAGTAAAATAACACAAGCTGTTAATGCAAGTAAATATGTTAATGCTAAAAAAATAGAATGGAATACAATAAAAGATACTAAAAATTCAGTTGATACTTTTTTAAATAGTAATTTTGATGTAGCCTTACAACAAATACAAGCCTTATCATCTAGAAATAAAATATCAATGACTGAGAATGGAATTATAATTTCTGATGCAGTAAACCCTGATGATTTGTTGTACTTGACTGCGGGTCAAATAATTGTTTCTGACGACAATCTTAAAACTGCTAAGGTCGCAATTAATTCAAGTGGAATAAATTCTGAAGTAATAACAGGACGGCTTTTAATTTCTAAAGAATTATATGTAGAGAATACAGCAGGCAATTTAAGTTTTACAGAAAATGGGTTTGAGTTAAAAGACGATAAATATAAATTATTACTCTCAGGAAAAGGAATAATTTCACATGATAATTTTGGTTTCCCCGAGCAGGTCGATAAAGACCATCCCTATGTGATTAATTTTAACGTTAATGAAAATGTAAATGTTATAAGCGAAGTATTGTTGAAATTAACCGTAGAGCCATATAGGGCTACTGAATCATCTGTACTTGTAGGAGATTCAGGAGGTACTGGAGTTATTACAGGAGGAGCAACAAGCACTTCATTAGCAGGAGGACATAAGACTAAATTGTTTTCATATGATTCTGATGTTACAAGTGGTGGAGATACTCCATATACCACTTACTTACAATACATGGCAAAGAGTTCAAATAATGGTAATATTCCGTTTGTATTTAAAACAACTAGTGGGAGCAGTGCTAATCAAGATATATATGCCGAAGAAACTCCAAATCATGTTCATAATATTGCTTCGTCTACTTACACAACAAGTGCAAGACAATTAGATGGTAGTTTAGTTTATGGAATATGGGAGAAACCAATAACTCTAGAATCTATGCCAATAACAATTGATGGAGTAGTTCGAGCAACGGCTACGCCTAGTGTTCAGCAGATTGTCGATATTACACAATTTATTGTTACAAAAGGATGGCACTGTATTTCTGTAGGTGCTTCCTCATTAAATAGATATAGTATTTCAATATCAATGAAATCTTATATCGGTGCTTAATTATAATAATATAAAATTAATACGATTTAATTTTAGAGAATACCATAAGAGACTAATTAACTCTTATAAAAATAGTTTATCAATCCACTGTTGGTATTCTCTGTTTATATATATAAAATACATGGATTGAAGAATTAAAATAATATAAATGAAGGGATTGATTATGAAGTGTTACTAAATGAAATAACAATAATAAAATGGAATGTAAGAACGAAAAAACATTATGAAGAAAAAGGTTATATATTCACTAAATTTGGTGATGAATTTGAAATTAAAACAGAAGATTTGACACATGGAAGCCATGAAAGAGTCAATGTAAAATGTGATTGTGAAGACTGTAAAAATCCTTATTTGAAACCCATAGTATGGAAAAATTATATAAGATATGTAAAAGAGGATGGAAAATATTATTGTGCTAAATGTTCGCACAAATTATTTAGTGCTGAAAAACTAAGAAAAATATTATTAGATAAAGGGACATCATTTGAGAAGTGGTGCTTAAATAATAATAAACAAGATGTTTTTGATAGATGGGATTATGAATTGAATGGCAAAAATCCTGATGATATAAATTGTAATACACCTACAACTTATTGGTTTAAATGCCCAAAAGGGTTACACAAAAGTGAATTAAAACATATTAATTATTACACACAAGGACATGAGGGAAGTATGTATTGTAATGCTTGTAATAGTTTTGAATGTTGGTGTATAACACATAAAAGAGAGGATATTCTAATTCGTTGGGACTACGAAAAGAACAATTGTTTACCCATTGAAATATCTTATGGTACAATGAAAAAATATTATTTTAAATGTCCAATTCATATTCATAGTAGTGAATTGAAAAATATTAATAATTTTACTAATGGAAGTGAAGGAAGTATAAGATGTAATCAATGTAATTCATTTGAACAATGGTGTATAGATAATGATAGACAAGATATTTTAAATAGATGGGATTATGAGTTAAATGATTGTAATCCAATTGAAATACCTTATGGTACAGAAATGAAAAAGTATTTTAAATGTCCACAAGGAATACATAGAAGTGAGTTAAAAGTTATAAATCACTTTACTATATCGCATCAAGAAGGAAGTATGAGGTGTAATCAATGCAATAGTTTTGCTCAATATCTTATTAATATGTATGGAGACTATGCTTTAGAATTATATTGGGATTATAAGAAAAATAATGAATTGAAACTCAATCCTTGGGAAATAGACAGATGTTCGGGGAAAGAAATAAATATTTACTGTCAAGAACAAAATTATCACAAAAGTTACAAAACTAGTTGTGATAATTTTGTTGAAGGTAAAAGATGTCCTCTTTGTTGTAATCATCATGGTAACGTTCATATCGAGGATTCACTAGGAACATTATTCCCACAAGTATTAGAAATTTGGAGTGATAAAAATATAAAATCACCTTTTGAATGTACTCCATATGGGCATGATGAGATTTGGTGGAAATGTCCTGATGGAAAACATATAGATTATTTAAGAATTGTAAAAGATTCAAATACTTACGAATTTAGATGTCCAGAATGCGGATTTTATAAAGGTGAAAAGAAGATAGAAGAATGGTTATTGAAAAACTGTTTTAAAAATATAAACGAATATGATTGTGGAAGAATAGATGAAAAGAATAAATATTATAAACCTCAGAAAAAATTTGATGGTTTATTAGGTTTAAAAAATGGTCAATTGTCCTATGATTTTTACTTACCTAATCATAACCTTTTAATAGAATATCAAGGAGAACAACATGAAAAACCTATTGCATTTTTTGGAGGAGAAGAACAATTTATTAAACAGGTTGAACACGATAAACGTAAAAAACAATACGCAAAAGATAACAATATAAAATTATTGCCAATTTGGTACTATGATTATGATAATATAGAAATTATCATTGATAATTATTTAAAGGAGGTTAATAAAAATGGCATTTGAATTAGAAGTACAAACTAAATACGGAGTTAATGCTAATTACTGGAAAATATCAAAAGTTGAAAAAGATTATTTTAGTTCTTCGGCTTTTGTAATTATCTATGGCTTTAAAGACCAATTTACTCGTGAGCAAATGAAAGATTGTCTAGAGAAAAGATATATAAATGTGTATCCAAATAATTTTGACCCAGTATTTGGTATGGAACAATTAAGTCAAACAGGTATGAATGATTTAAAATCACTTTATATTTATATTAAAGAAAACGAACCTGAGTTTAAAGATGCCATTATTGTTGATGAAGAACCTTTAGTAGTTACTCTACCAACGATAGAAGAACCTATCACAGATGTGCCAATAGAAGAAACTCCAATAGATAACACTACAATAGAAGTTCCAATAACAGAAATACCAACCACCAATACCACTGTAATTCCCGATTCCACAACAAACGAAACTCCAACTTCATAAAACATATATAACCAACGATGATATCAAATTAAATATAAAAAATAATATAAAAAGGAGTGATATAATAAATGTCAACTCAAAAACCATATTCATTTTCAATTGACTTATATCAACCAAGTCCAATTCCTAAGATGGAATTTTATCAAACAGATAGAAATAATTGTGTAATGAATATCATATTAAAAAAACAACAAAAGGGATTAGATATGACAGGATTAACTCCTTATTGTGCAATTTTAAAACCTGACAACACTTTATCAATTTATTCCAATGATGTATTTGTAACAGATTTAGAGGATGGACAAATTCAAGTAACATTATCAATGCAATCTTTAGGTTCTGTAGGATTATGTCATGCACAAATATTTCTAACATCTGGAGCAAATACAAAAATAACATTGCCTGAATTTACATTTAGAGTTAGAAAATCATATGAAGAAGATGGATTATTTGAACAAACAAATGAATTCCCTATTATGAGTTCTGTTGCAAATATCATAGCAAACTTTCAAGAAAAAGGTGATTATGATAATACAGTAAAATATGAAGTATATAATATGGTAAGATATGGTATTGGAAATTACATAAATACAAATTCTTGCACAGGAATTATTCCTACAAATATTACTAATTGGAAACTTGTTAGTAGGGATGGTAAAAATGGATTTTCTGCTATGCAAACAAGCACGTTTACTGCAATAGCAAATGGAACTTCACATATTATAACAGGATTTGTAAATTATGATGATACACATGATAATATTCAAGTTATAGATTCCTACACGGGAGGAGAATTAATTGAAGGAATAAATTATACTTGTAATACAGATGGGGCTAGTATTGATTTAATAGGATGGACTGTTGATATAGGATATTCATTTGGATTTACATTATATTCAAATTTAAATGGTGCAACATTACAATCTGATATAGATAATGCTATTGCTCAAAAAGCTTTGCTTGAAGCAAGTATCATAGAAGCTAAAAAAAGTACGTTTGCAGATGAGATTGCTAATGGAAGACAAGGGAAAACTAGTATATTAGAAAATTTTCAAGAAAAGGATGTAAAAATAGCAAATTTAATAGCAGAAGTTGTAGCAAGTAGACAAGGCTCTGCAAGTTTATTAGCTAATTTGCAAGGTAATGATGCAGTAATGGCACAAGCTATTGCAACTAATTTTACCACTACTACTAATTTAAATAAAATTAATACAGATAAAATAAACATCATAGGAGACCCAACTTTAGTAGATAATTATACACCTAAATCTATGACTGTAAGGATAGAAGATAGCGATAGTGGACTAAAATATGTCGGTGCATTTGTAGCAGTTACATCCCCTATATATCCTTATTTGACATCACATGTATCTACAAGCGTAAATGACGTTGTAAATTTCACTTTTACTGGTTCTGCAATTAAATTATATGATATAACAACTCCTAATAGTGGAATTATAGAAATATTTATTGATGGGATTAGCAAAGGTAAAATAGATAGATATTCTACTGCTATTACAACAGGACAAAAAGCTTATGAGGTTGCTAATTTAGTTTATGGAGAACATTTATTTAAAATAGTAAATACAGAAACTAAAAATGTAAATTCTACTGGATATGCTTTTGCCTTAGATTATTTAGAAATAATTACAAATTCTTCAATCCTTAGAGACGTTTCATTAGAGGTAACAAATAGTGTAAAACAAGGTGATATATATCTTAACGTTAAAGATTTTGGTGCTAAAGGGGATGGAGTGACAGATGATACACTTGCCATTCAAGATTGTATAAATCATGCAACTAATACAAGCACAATATTTTTTCCATCAACAGGACTACATTTTTATAATGTTTCTAGTTTAACAATTCCAACAACAACATCTGATTTAAGATTATTAGGTTCAGGAATGGTTCATAGTTGGATTAAATTTACATCAAACGTTGCAGTATCTATATTAACAAATGGTTGTCATTTTAGTAATATGAGATTGACAGGAACTGGATTCTCTACAAGTGGTAGTACTATATTTAAAGACAATAGAACATTAAATACAGCAGATTTTGATTTTAGTATGGATAATTGTTATATATCAGATGCAGAGACTGTAGTAGATGTAAAAGGTAGAGGTGTTAGTATTGATTCAAGTTTCTTTTATAATATTCGTTATCAAATAATAAAAGCTGATTTCCCAGCAGTATCAGTATTTGTTGCAGGAGCAGAAACTACTCAAAAATTTGCAACAGGTTTTAGAGGTTTCGTATTTAGAAATAGTGGAGTACATTATTCTCCATGTTCAATTATAACTAATCTTGGAGCAAACGCTAAAAACATGGTTGGTATTTTAATAACAGGGAATAAATTAGAGGGTTCTGTTTCATATTTCGAAGGTTATGCTAGAAACATGACTATATCAAATAATATTCATTACCACGTTGGTAATACTAGAGAAGCATTAATAATGTTACATGGATGTGATAATGTGAATATTGATGTTAATGTAAGTGGAATGAAAGTTGAAGTTGATGGTGTTAATTCTTATTGCAATAAACTTGTACATTGTAGTGGTTTTTACAACAATCTTACAATCAAGGCAAATATACAAGACACTTGGAAAGATGTATTTTGTTTTACTGCTGGAGGTAATAACTTAGATATACAAGTAAATGCTGGTAGGATATGTCAGAACAGAGATGCAGACTATAATTTAGTTAGACTCTTAACTCCTTCAGCTATTTATGATGGAGTTAATGTTCGTGGTTCAACAACTAGCCCTTTTAATCATTTTATGGGTATTCAAAGGGATTCTAATCAAGTTAATAACTATAACGTCAACTTAGATATTATAGGAGATTTTTATATGTATGATAATCTCAATTCTTTAAGTGCAGGTGTAAGAAGAACATTAACAGGGATATATGGTGGAGATGGAAAAGCTACACAATATGTACAAGTTAAATATAAACCAGCTTTAGTACAAATAATGGCAGTTGGATATGTTGGTATAAAACCAGTAGGAACATCAGTTATATCTGGTGAAATTACAATTACTGATGGAGGTTTTGTTATAACAGGTATTGCTAACACTTTAAATAAAATTTATGCTTATACAGTTATGTGATTAAAACAATATAAATTAATAATAAGAAGCCACATTAATTTGTGGTTTTTATTATTAAAAAGAGGAGGAATTATAAATGGGAGCTTTATCAATAATCGAAGATATTAAAAAACTTATAGTAGAGTTTGATGAATTAATAATTAACGAAAATAATAATACTGCTATTTTAAATGAATCAAAAGGAGTAGAAGAAAGTTTAGCTATTCGATTAGATAAAATAAATTTAGAATTATCCAAAAAGAAGAAAGAGGTGTCATTTATAGCCATAGCAGATAACGCTTCTAATATTACTTTTGAGGGTATTTTAGATTTGACATTAATATCTTTTGATTTAACTTTCAAAGGTGTTTTATTCGATGAAACTAATTTTTCTATTAATCCTGAAAATCTATCTGAAATAATCTTAACAGATTGGAGTATTAATACTGGAGATAAAATATTGTTGAAATATTTTGCTAATATGTAATAAAAGTAACTAAAGATAAAAATATAAAATAAAAGAGAGGTTATTTAAATGATTAAAAATAAGACTGATAATATGAATAAATATGCGATAAAAATGAGTAACTATAAGGAGGTTTTATAAATGAGTGCATTGCCAGTAGTACAAGATATAAAAGATTTAAGAACGGACGTAAACCTCAAGTCTAGTCAAATATCGTTAAATGAAACTAATAATAATGTTACGAATATATCTACAGAGTTAACAAATTCAAGAGGTGGTAAAGTAAATTTAAATGCTCGACTTATAGAAAATGAGTCGAGTTTGGCAAATAATTTGACGCAAGTAGCATTGAAAGTAGATAAAGTTATTGGCAAAGGATTATCTACAAATGATTATAGTGCTACGGAAAAAGCAGAGGTTGCAAAAGTAGCAATAAAAGCTGATAAAGCTTATACAGATTTGCAAATAGCAAATGTAGCAAGCGGGACACCAAGAACAACTTATGCAACATTGGCTTTATTGGTAGCAGGGATACCAACAGGGAATATCTATAGTTATGTATGTACCGATGGTCATAGATATTGGTGGAATGGCACTGCATGGACAGATGGAGGAATATATCAAAGTGTAGGAGTTGCAGATAGATGGATAACCCCTATAAAAACATCATTTTTCAATGACATATTGAATTATTTTAATAGTGCTACTGGTTTGACTGATAAAGATGTAGACCGTAATAACGGTAATTATTTAACTTTTGTTGGAAGAATGGCAAGCGAATTTATACCAATAGAGGGAAATACAACTTGGCTTTGTAATTATAGTGGTAATTATGCGTTTTGTGATGTGGAAACTGCTTTTATAAGTGGTGGGATTATTACACCTAATGTAGCTTTTACAGCACCTTCTAATGCAAAATACGTAATAATATCCGTTGCAGGATTATCTAATGTACCTACCGCAATGTTGAGTAAAGACGCCTTACCAACAACATATAAACCTTATGGTACAACATATATAAATCCAAATTATATTGACGCCTATGCTTTATCTCAAAGTGAAGATTTCCAAATTCCAATGGCAACCAGTAAATTTGCTACTTTAACATGGAATAGTGAGGGTGATAGTATTACTGCAAATGGTCTATATCAGCCATTAGTACAAGCTAAATTAGGTTTTGCATTAATTAGAAACACTGGAATAGGTGGCACTTATTTGGCTTCAAATGCTGATGGTTCAAATACTGACGCTATTGTGTTTAGATACCTAAACATGAATAACGATGCAGATGTTATTACAATAGGTGGTGGTACAAATGACTGGGGAGCTAATGTCCCAATAGGAACAGTTGGGACAATGGATATAAAAACAATTAGAGGTGCAGTAGCTACAATTATAGAGGGATTAAATACTAAATATCCAGGCAAATATATTATTTGGTTAACCTTGCCTAAAAGAAATAATGGTTATACGACCACAGGAGTTAACGCGAATGGAGATAGTACAAGGGATTACGCAAAGGCTATTATTGATGTATGCGAATCCTATGCTACACCTTGCATAGACTTAGAACAATTAAGTGGTATAAATAAATATAACGATACCTCATATCTAGGTGATGGAATACATCCCATCGAATTAGGTAATAAGAGGATAGCAAGTTTAATAATTGATATGTTTAATAAAGTAGTTTATTAATTGCTTCGATATAGGAAAAAATATATGAAAGTGAGATGAAAAATATGAGTTGGGGTTCTGAGTTAGAAGATTATGAATGTAATGATTGCGGAAAAATATTTCAGTTTAAAATGGATACATTATTTATTGCTAGTCATGGAGGATTACCTATAAAATGTCCGAAGTGTAAAAACAACAAAATAGAGAAATTAACTACAAATTCTAAAGGCTGTTATGAATTAATAGAAGAGTATAGAACATTATTTAAACATCGAAAAAAACGATGTAATTTATAAAACAGCTTAATGACAGAATAGGGAAAATAACTCATAATCAGCGTTAAATCTAAATACGGGATTACCAGTTAAAATTCATGGTATTGCAACCATTTAGGTAAAAGATACTAAAAATTAATGCATTTTTGGAAGAATTATATCAAAATAGTAAATAAAGTAGTATAATTGCTTGTAGATATTTTATATTTAAGGGGTGGTTTATAGTGAAAAAGAATCGAGTAATTATACCTTTAGTATTTTTAATAGTATTAGGCGTTTGTGGAATTGGATATGGTGTTATTCGAAATGACAACAATGTAAAAAAACTTACTGTTTCAGCTGAACAACAAACAATGAAGAATTCAGATGAGGATATAAGAATTTCAAATTTAAATTTTTATCAAAATCTTCACGAACAACGAGATACAAGTGCTTTGGTAATAGGTGATAGTATAGGTGAAAGCACCGGAGCGTCAAACGCAAATAAACAATGGTTTAACCAAATAGCAAAAGATGTTAAGACCAAATATAATTCAAACATGACCACTGATTTAATGACGGGTGGAAGCAGTACATCAATACGTGGTTGGGTTGAATTGGGTAATACTAAAATTACACAAAAATATGATGTAGCATTTATATGTTTTGGACAAAATGACCAAGGAATTGTAACCCCTCAACAATTTAAAATGTTTTATGAGAGTATGATTATTAATTTAAAAAAGGCAAACCCAAATATAGAAATAATACCAATTATGGAAAGTTCATTAAAACAGTATAATGAGTATTCAAGTGTTATAGTAGGACTATCAAAGCATTATAATCTTCAATATGCTGATACTATACAGGCATTCAATAACTCAGGTAAACTCTATTCTGATTTGACAAAAGATGGAACACATCCTAATGACAAAGGATATAGTTATTATATATCAACAATTGAAAAGATTATTAGTGATAACTATAAAGCTAATAAGAAAACAAAAGTTACAGATAGTGTCTTATATTCTGATACTAATAAATTAAAGAATTTTACTTTTAATAATACGCCTAATTCAAGTAATGGATTTGATTTATCTAATGGAATAATTGGGAATAAAGTCGGGAATTCTGTAACTTTTAATACAACTAATAGTGTTGTTGTTATACATTTTATGCGTCAACCTAATGGAGGTAAATTTAAAGTATTTATTGATGATAAGTTTATAAAAGAAATAGATACTAATTTAGCATTTTCAGTTAGTTATTCTGATTTAATATCTGACAATTTAGCAGGAAGTCACAAAATTAAAATTGAAATATCTACTATAAATAAAAGAGGTTCAGTAAACATACTAGGGCTTGCTACAAACTAATTAAAAGCAGAATAAGATAATAATCGGAACTAACTATAATATCCAAATATTAAGACACAACAATAATATTTTAGTGTAGGTCTCTGTATATTTATGCATTTTATCTACCTATTTTAGATTAAAATTAATTAAATATTAAACATAATAATTAAGATTGGATAGTAATATTCAGTCTTTTTATTATGTTTAATAATATTACAATATAAAATAATACGAATGATAAAAATATGAAAATAATGCAATAAAATATAAATGCAACTCGAAAATATAACAATAATATAAAAAATAGGGAGGAATATTAATAATGATAACAGTAATAATTAGCTTTATCGTAGCAAATAGTGAGATAATTATACCATTAGCAATTTTAATTTTTGGAGGTTTAGTAGCATTAATTTCTAAGAATAGACAAAAGGCTTTTACAAAACTTTATGGATTATGTGTAGAAGCAGAAAATTTAGGATTGTCTAATATTGAAAAGAATTCTTGGGTATTTAATAAAGCATATTCTATTTTACCTATATACATAAGAGCGTTTGTATCAGCAGATGCAATTAGGTATGCTATAGAATTCGCACTTAAAAATCTCAAGAAATTTAGTAAATTGAAAATGGGAGTAACTCCAGAATTAGTATTATTAGAACGGGAGAAAAACGTAGAAACTGTAAATAAAGTAATAGACGTTATACAAGAATCCAAAGAACAAATTTCTGAAGTTATAGAAGACGTCAAAAATACAATTGACGTTATTTCAGAAACTCCTATTAAAGAAATTATAGGAAATATATCTACAGAAAAATTTCTTTCAGATATTAAAGATAATAAAAATGCAGGAGATATTATTGAAGATATTGTTGAACAATTACCTACGAATTTAGGGAATGAGATTAAGGATATCTGTGAGAATGTTAATGAGAGTAAAGAAGTTATTGAAAATATCGTAGAAGTCGTTAAAGATATAAAAGAGAATGAAGATTTAAACCCTATAATTGATAAGATTGAAATAGTAGCTAATCCAGTTTTAGAAAAATTAGAAGATGTTAAGGAAATTGTAGGAGATAAAATTGATGAAGTTAAAGAAGTTGTTCAACCTGTTTTAACAAGTGTAGAAAGTGAAAGTTTAAAATAATATAAAAAATAGTAGGACGATGTATTATTATCCTACTATTTAATGAAGTGGGAAATGGAAATTACTTTCCAAGATTAATTATATCATAAAATATGTAATTTGTAAAATATAGGGAAACGAATAAATAAAAATATAAATTATATGCGATGTGAATAAATGGAATGGCTTAGATTAATTTCTAGGTCTTTTTTGTGTTAAAAATAAATATGGTTTAAGGAGAATTTATTATGAAAGAATCAACGAATGAAGTTTATCGGTGTTTTAGTGGAAAGCAGAAGAAACATCTCTTAGATAATGGAAATAATTATGTTCTCAGAGCAAAAGACTATTACAATAATAATACATTTTGGTTATTTATGAAAACAGATAATTTAATAAAAGATTTAGAAAAATGGCGTGAAACTAATCCAAATATTAAGGGTTAGTTTTTTATTATGTATAGAATAAAGGAGGAATAAAAAATGTATGACGAGATAATATTTAAAGAAGAAACAATTATAATTGGTGTGTATAAAATAATAAATAAATTGAATGGGAAGATGTATATTGGAAGTAGTAAAGATATTCAAAGAAGATGGAAAGAACATATTGGGGACTTAAATAACAACAAGCATATCAATCCTCATTTTCAAAATTCATGGAGTAAATATGGCGAATATAATTTTAAATTTGAGGTAATTGAGGAAACAAAAGAAGATTCTTTATTAGATAGAGAACAATATTGGATGGATTTTACACAATGTTTTGTTCGTACAATTGGGTATAATATCGCAGTTAAGGCTGACTCTCCAATGAGGGGAAGAAAACTAACTTCAAAACAAATTGATGAACTATCTAAAAGAAGTATTAAAATGTGGGAAAGCGATGAATTTAGAAAATCACACTCTGATAAAATGAAATTGGTATTTACTGACCCAATTAAAAAAGAACAATATTTAATTCCTTTGCGAAAATGGGCAAAATTAGATTCATCAAAGTTAATAATGTCAAATAGGTTTAAGCAATTATGGAAGGATGAAGAATATAGGAATAAAATTACAGAATCAGTAAAAAATATGTGGAGTGATGAACAATTTAAAGATATGATGAGTAAAAAAAGAACTGGTGAAAAGAATCCTAGGGCTATATTTACTAATTTACAAATAGAAGATATAAAAGTAAAGTTAGTTGAGGGATGTTCTACTACAGAATTAGGTAAAATGTATGGAACTACAAGTGCACATATAAGAAATATAAGATGTTTAAAAATATGGAGTAAAATAAGAGAAGATTTAAATGAAGAATTGTTGAAATTAATACATAAAAAATAATATAAAATAATATAAATTATACAAGGAGGAATTATTAATGAGTAAAATAATTAGTTACGATTTTGGACATATGGAAGGTGGAGAAGATGGTTCTGCTAATGGATATTTATATGAATATAAGGTAGTAAGAGATTATGGGAAGGTTTGCGTTGATAAATTAACAAATGCAGGATACCACTTAGTTAATTGTACCCCTGCAAATGGAAATATATCATTAAGTGCTTCATTATCTTATAGAACCAATCACGCAAATGCTAGTGGAAGTATATTACATCTATGTTTCCATGCGAATGCATTTAAAACTACTAGTGGAGCAATGGGGGCTGAGATTGAAGTCGCATCTGATATGGGAGCAAAATATGGACAATCAGTGTTGAATGAAATATGTAAGTTGGGTTTCAAATCAAGAGGAGTAAAAAGACCATCACTTTACATTACAGGTCACACAAATATGACCGCAATTCTCATAGAACCGTATTTTATTGATAGCAAGGCGGATTGTGCTTTATATAACCCTACGACTTTAGGAACATCTATCGCAAATGGAGTAATTAAAATATTAGGTGGAACAACTACAACAGTAACCACTTCTACTCAATCTACTCCAACGGAAACATACACAGTTCGTTTATCTTATAACAACAAAAAATCTCAACTTATATCTACATCAGACTTATATAAAGCAAAAGACGTAGCGAATTTGCACGGTGGCTATTCAGTTTATAATTCAAAAGGTCAAAATGTTTATATGTTAAAAGGTTCTACTCCACCTGAAACTTATAGAATTCGCTTGTCTTTCAGCGATGAAAAATCACAAATCGGTGAGGTTTATACAGATTATTATCAAGCTAAAGATTTTGCAAATTTGCATCAGGGATACTCAGTTTATAATTCATTAGGTAAAAATTTATATACTTTAGCTGTTAAAAAACCTGTTAAAAAAGTTACTCCTGTTAAAGAAGATAATACAACTTATAGGATTGTGGCAGGGAGTTACGTTAATGAATCGAATGCTGATGAGCAGATTGAAAAGCTCGCAAAATTAGGAATTGATGCTTTTAAAATTGTTAAATAAAAATTAATTTATTACTAAAATAATATAAAATATATCCATTAAATTATCACTACATATAGTAAAACTATCCTTCTTATATGTCCTTTAAATGAATAAGGCTTATAGCAGTAATGTAATTACATGTGTGATTATAAAATTTGATTGTAGGACGTATGAGGTAGGTTTAAATTGATTAGATTATTTTTAGTGATTTTAAAGTAGAATCATCATTAATTTAGTGTAGGATTTATGAGTTCTCCTTTAAAATCACTAATAAATCCTACACTTTTATATATTTATCAAACTTATAGGATAAAATCTGCTTAAATTTAACTATAATGCGACAGAATGGTGCTTCTGTAACTTTTTTAAAACAATCTGTGTTATACTTATATCAGTACTTGAACGCATATTAAAAATAAAATACTTAGGGTGATAATTATGGATTATAAACTATCTAACTTTAGTAAACATCTATTAAAAAATAAAAGAGATATCAAAACCATAGAAGTATATATAAGAGACATAAAACATTTTTTAGATTATTATAAAGACAAGAATTTAGAAGATATCGATACTGATGATATTGATGACTATAAAATATTTGTTATTAGAGAATTAAAGTTAAATATTAAAACACTTAATAAAAAATTAGTTGCTATTAATCAATATTTAAAATTTAATGGAGTTGCTGTAGATATTAAACAAGAAAAAGTACAAAGTCAAAATTTTTTAGATGATATATTCTCCTCTTCTGATTTAGAAAGAATACTAAGAGCTATTGATAAGAAAAATGATTTAAGAGCTAAAGCAATATTTATGACACTTAGATTAACAGGAATGAGAGTTAGTGAAATGTTGCAATTGACTAAATATGATATTGATAAAAATTCTATTACAATTTGTGGGAAAGGTAAAAAATATAGAGATATATTTGTATCAGAAAAGTTAAAAGTAGTATGGCAAGAGTATATAAATGTTAGGAATGATAATGTGGATATGCTTTTTAGTGGTCAAAAAGGTGCTATAACAAGGCAAACTGTTGATAGAATTATTAAATACTATACAGGTCAAGCGAGAGTTAAGAAATCTAAGGGACATGCTCATAATTTTAGACATAAATTTTGTAAAGACTTAGTAGAAAAAGAAATCCCTTTAGATGCAATCGCTGACATCGTTGGACACGTAAATATTAACACCACTCGTATTTATACTCGTAAGACTAAGAAAGAATTATTAGATATTATAAATAGTATTTAAGTAAGAAAATTAAATATATTTACATTAAGACTAGGTAAAAATACCTAGTCTTAATTACGTTAAAAAATAAATTAAAACAATATAAAATTTATAAAAAGAAAGGAATGATTCAGATATGGGAAGACAAGGTTCAGGATATTTTGGTACAACAGACACATTAATTTCTACTGCAAATCAAGAAATAATTCAACAAAATAAACCCTCTAATTATCCACCAATAACGATGGTTACATACAAATTTAGTTTTATGAATCTCCAAGATTGTCATGTTATTATAAACAATTCAGCTAGTCAGATATTCTTAAAAGCTAATATGGGATTTGAAATAGATTTATTCGATGCATTAATATATTCATTTGTAATTGTAGAAACAGGTATAAATTATTACTATGTCGGTGGATATTAAGGAGATGATATAAATGGGATTTTTTAATAATAAAGGTAGTATATCAGTAGCAGATAAAGCTAAATTAGATAGTCTTTCTACTCCAATAAAAAATAATCTTATAGCCACTGAACATCCTACTGCAACTAATGATTCTGGAAGTGGTTATTCTGCTGGAAGTACATGGATTTATGGTGGTATTACTTATACTTGTACAGACGCCACAGTAGGTAATGCTACGTGGGCAAGTTCAGCAGATATATTTTATTTTGATTCATGGTCTACACTTATAGCATCTATAAGCGTAGTGGGTTCAACGTATACAAATAAATACGCAGTTGTATCTAACGCCAACGGAGGAAATAATAGTGGAACTACTTATTCAGCTTCTAGTGGTGCAGCAGTTAATCCCATAGTTGATGGAAACTCTGCTACTTATAAAATTAACACTCAAGGAACTAATTATAGTGTAACCTGCCAAGTTAGAACAGTTACTAATCCTGTTGTAACTTCTGTTATGCTTACTGCAACTACAAAGCCAGTAACAGGAGGATATTATATATTTTCTGTTGTTCCTACAAATGGACTTCCATCAGGAATAGGTCTGAATGATATAGCTTATTTCGATGGTACGAATTGGTCTTTATATCAAAAGTATTCTTCTGCTATAGCAGTATTAGTAGCTGGGACTACTACAAATACACAAGTTACATGGAGGAAATTTAATGGAACGTGGATGTCAACTGCTGATGAATATGTACCAGATGGAAACGAATATCAGACTGGAAAGTTATGGAGTGGCAAACCTGTATATAGAAAATGTAAAAGTGGCACAATGACAGGAACTTCTGGTACAAATACAAACGCAGGATTTTCAGTACCAGTCACAGGTAAAATAATAAGTATAGCAGGTGTTTGTAATAGAACAGATAATGCAACTATAACTATAACTGGGAATGGAGAAGCACAAATCTTAGTTGGTCTTAGTGGCACAGTTGTTACATGGACTAGTTCTGTCTTATATTTAAGTAGACCATTTACAGCGTGGGTAGAATACACTAAGTCATAATAAAATATGAATTTTAAATAGGAACATTAAGATTAAAATAATATAAATACATAAGGTCAAATAAAAAGTAAATATATTAATAAAATTAGACTTAATATTTCTATTCGGTCATTTGTTATGTTAAAAAAATAATACAATATACAAAAAAATAATATAAACTAACTCAAAATTGGAATATAAAGTTAAGACACAATAATAATATAACAATTATTAAAACAAGACAAAAATATTATTATCCCTCTTTTTATTATATTCCACAAACTAATGAAATGTAAAATTACAAATGAAAATAATGCAAGATAATATAAATATAAAAAATAATATAAAACGAAAAGGAGTGAATTTTATTATGGCAATACAAGATAGTAAATTAATTCAAAACGCACAAACAAAGGTAAGTACAGGTGATTACATAAATGTTGCAAGAGTAGATACATTGATAGTACATATTTTTGGGGATTCTACAAATTTCAAAGTCGTATTTCAAGGTTCGTTAAATACTACTGATTATTTTGATATATGTGGAACGAGATTAGCAGATTCAACAATGAATTTAATAAAAGAGAGTTCAGTGCTAAATGAAGGATGGGAATTTGACGTATCAGGATTAGCAACTTTTAGAGCTAACTTGGTAAGCATAGATAGAGGTTCTATTTCTGTTATGGCTAATAGCTCGATGTAAAAATAATTAGAGAAAGGAGGTAATATAAAATGAAATATAAAGATAAAATAGCACGTGCATTAGCTTTTAAAAATAGTGAAGATATAAAAAACGTATCTCAAGGAGCAGTTCCAAATGATTCTGTTACAGATGAAAAATTAAGTAGTACAGGAATAAAAGCTACTGTAGCACAAAATGTAATAGATATAGCTGAAAAATCAACAGTAGAAAATTCTATAACAAATGGTAAAATTAAGGTAAATAACGTAGATATATCTGTATATGACGATACAACAATAGTTTCAACCTTGGCAAATAATACGCAACAATTAAACAAAATTACCGACGAAACAACATTAGCTAATTTTGGGAAGAATGTAGATGTTATAACTGTAATTGATGACAATAATGTTAATATTAATTATAACGGTACATGGAGCGCATCGATTGATCCTTTGTTTTATAACGGTGGATATCATTCGTCAAATATTAAAGATAATGCTATTGAATTTACTTTTATAGGGACAGGAATTAACATTTATGATAGTAGAAATACATCAAGAGGTATTATACAAGTGTTTATTGATGGTGTCAGTAAAGGCACATTTGACAGATACTCAACAGCTTTAGACCATGCTCAAAAGTTTTATACTATTAAAGGATTAGTTGAAGGTACTCATACATTGAGAATTGTTATAACAGGGACTAAGAATACAAATGCAACAGATTGTAAATTTTTGTTTGACTATATTGAAGTAATATCTACAAATACAAATTCACTATGTTCCAAGATTATATCTAAAATAGGTCTACCCTCAACTTTAATAGTTGCTGGTGTAAATTCTACGTATAACGATAAAATTAGAGCAGATTACGTGTGTGATGGAATAAATGACGAAGTAGAAATCCAACAAGCAATAGATTATTTTAGCATGGTAAGTGGTAAAGTGATATTATGCAATGGTGATTATTATATTGATAGTTTATATGATACTGGTACTGTTTTTGCAGGAAAGTTCGGAATAGCTATCAAAAATGTAACTGCGCAAAGAGAAATAATTATTGAGGGATCTAATGCACCTCTAAGGAAAATGGATGGTGTAACACAAAATTTAACGGTAGGTGCTATACTTCACCTTAACCTTACAGTATATAATGCTTTAACTACTACTGAATTAGTAACTATTATCGGAGTTTTGCCCTACGATTTAAACGTAGGAGGCAGAGCGTATCCTGCGATAAGTTTAATTGTAAAAAATATAGGAATTGTTATTCCAGATAATAAAAAAAGTACAATACTATTAGATGCGTTTCATGCTAGTAAATTTAAGTGTGATAGTATAATTGGGTCTTTAGACCTACCACGAGATACTATAACGAGTCAATTTAATTTGGCTAATATTAATTGTATTGGTATTCGAGGCGTAGATGGATGGAATTGGGGAGAAGGCTATAGAATAGATAATTGTTTCATGTTTGGAATGGGAATATGTTACAACTTATCGGGTGAGCATTTAATTATGGCTGATTGTGGAGCAAGAGACTCCCTTTATGGATATACGTTTGGATTAATTGGTACACCAAGTTCAAATGTGCATACAATGACTTTAATTAATTGTAGTATGGAAGGAACATTAAAAGGAATGCTATTTGGCGATAATTTGTCTGGGCAACAAATAACCATTATAGATTTTTGTATTGAAACGGGAGATTATAGAACATTTGCAACTGAACAAATAAAAGGAGCTTTTCGTGGTTCTATTACTTATACCATGTCAAATAATAATATAAATATAGACAGTATGTTATTTTGGACAGATGGGTGCGGTTCAACTTTTAAAACAGTTAATACTCATCAATTATTGCAAGGGACTACTGCACAAAGACCAATTGCTCCTAATTTATATCAAAAATATATTGATACTAGTTTGGGAAAAGAAATACAGATAAAAGCATTGGCAAATAGAGAAATAGATACATTAACAGTAACGTCGGGAGCAACAGTATCAGGAGATATTACTATAACACTTAATGGTAGTGGTAATGCTTTTGTAGTTGCAGTTTTAGCAGGAGATACAATTCAAATGGTTGGAGATAAAATTAGAGCAAGAGCTAATACTGGAATAACAATAACAAATGTTGGATGGACAATATCAGGTACAGGGGGAACAATTATATTTTCCTCAACTATTTTAGGAGTAAATATAGCTCCAACAGTTGCAAATGGGGTAACAGGAGTAACATCGGCTTTTGCAGTAACACCAAACACTAATAATGTTTGGATGGATGCAATGGGTACAATAGTTTAAAACAAGACAGTTTAAATAATTGTAAATACCTCTATTTTATGGTAATATCTAAGGTGAAATTGTATTTTATTATAAATTAGGGGGAGATTTACAATGCCTATAATATTTAATAATAACATGTATATATATCTTATATCTTATGGAATAATTCCATTACTAGTTATATATGGTATATGTTATAACAAACAACACCATAACGTTAATACTAATGATAATTACCTGTCAAAACAAACAACAAACGCAATGAGAGGATTATGTATTCTCATTATTATGTTACATCATACAACAATAGATATGGCTTATAAAGGATATATGAAGCCTTTTCTTGAAGTTGGATATTTAAGTGTAAGTATATTTTTATTTTTATCGGGTTATGCTTTAATGATTTCATTTTTACACAAAAAAGATTATCTTAGAGGATTTATAACTAAAAGAATAGGAAGAATATATTTACCATTTTTAATAGTAAATATAATTTATATAGTATTGTACAATGTTCTGCTAAAAACACATTATGGATTAAAAAATGTTCTTTACACTTCATTAACAGTACAATTTATAGATTATGTTTTATGGTATGTAAAAATAACAATATTCTTTTATGTTGTTTTTTATGTTTCACTTAAATTGTTCAATAAGAAAAACATTTTCAGAACACTAATAATAAGTTCTATCCTATATATAATTGCTTGTCGTTACGTTTTTAAACTGGACACATATTGGTACAATACTGTGTTTTGTTTTCCGATAGGGACAGGATTCGCATTATACAAAGATAAAATAAATAGTTTTTTTAAAAAGTATTATTTACAAACTATGTTAATTACGGTTTTAGGGTTTGGTATTACATTTATAATTTATCATAAAAATATTTTACTTGGAACAATGTTTAATATAGCATCATCAATATTTTTCACATTATTTGTAGCAACGTTCGTATATAAGATAAATATATACTCAAAAGTATTAGCATTTGTTGGGAAGATTGCTTTTGAGATGTATCTTATTCATTTAATACTTTTACAAATATATTTTAAAACTACTAGTATTAAAGGAAGTTATAATATGTTCATTTTTTATGCACTTACAATAATATCAGCATATATTTTAAAAACTGCATGTGACTTTAAATTTAGACGTAAAACAGCAACTAAAATAAAATCTAAGATTATTGCGGATTAGAAAAATATCACGACATACCCTAAATATTGATAAGCTAAGTAAATATACAAGTAGAGATTAAGCAATTTTAACTCAATCTCTACTTGTATAAACAATATAATAATATAAAATGATGGTCAACAAGATAACTTTATAGCAATATATCCTAAAGATATTAACACTTAGAGGATATGTTTTCATTTATAGACAACATAAAATAATACATAAAGAAAGGACGGTAATGCTTTTGAACGCAAGAGGTAGAGTTTACAATAGAATTTATAATGATAAGGAATGGCTTGTTGTAAATAAAGATAATAAAATACTTATGGAGGACTTTCTATTAGAATTAAAATCTAGAAAGAAAAAAGAAAGTACACTAAAACAGTACAAAAATGATATTAGGATTATCTTAATTTACATATTAAGGGAATTAGAAAATAAATCAATTTTAGATTTAAATAAGAAAAACTTTAGGAATATGAGTTTATGGATGATAGAAATATTACAACAATCCAATGCTAGAGCAAATAGATTGATGTCTACTATTAGAAGTATGCTTGCATTTGCTGAAGAAGATGACGATTATAGTTATGAAATTAATATTGCCTTAAAGGTGAAAGGTTTGCCAAAAGAAGGAGTGCGTGATATTTGTTTCTTATCTGAAGAACAAGTTACGAAATTAAGAGAACATTTAAGAACTATAAAAGATTATAAAAAAATGTGTTTATTGGACTTTGCCTACGATTCCGCTGGACGTAGGAATGAACTACATCAAATTTTGAAACGTGACTTATTAGAAAAAAATAATACAAACATTGTAATAGGCAAACGTGGTAAAAAGTTTCCGTTGTTATATTTCTCAAGAACCAAAGAAAGTCTAGCATTGTATTTAGAACAACGTGGAGAAGATAACCTTGAAGAGCTATGGATAGTTGGTAGAGGCGAAGGAAAGAAACCTGCTTCATATGAATCTTTATATGATTGGTTTGTTACTATGGCAGAAATGTTAGATGACATAGATGATAGTAATTTACCTTTTAATGCACATTCACTAAGACATAGTGCTTTAGAAAATTTATCCTCGGGTTCGCATTATGTTCTTAAAGAAATAGGTAAAGAGAAATTAGAACTGAATCAGCTTATGATTTATGCTCATCATGGGGATGTTTCAACAACAAATAGTTATCTCAAGGTTGACGATAATAATATGTTATCACAAACATTTGGAATATCAATTGATTAATATTAAATGAAAAGTAAATTTTATTGGGAAATCTTTAGTCACAAACCCACTAATAGCACCATTCTTGAAATAGTAAAATCGGTTAAATTTAACAAAATTACTAAAAATTAATTAATATTGGTAAAATCTTAATAAAATTTAATTAAATAAGTTAAATTAAGAAAGGAATTAAATTATGTATATAAACAAAATAATACAAACGACAATAAAAGAAAGACACATTTTCATGCATCTATCTCCAATGATATAGATATCCTCTTTATAACGGTAGATATCTATATATTAATAATATAGCAATAATACATAAATGTCAAGTAAATAATATAAAATAATGAAAGGATTATGAAGGTAGGAATTAATTTTCTATCTTATTTTGTTATGCAAAAAATTAATGTGGTTTGAGTTTCAGGGTTCGAAGTCTAATTCTCTGTAATTAATAGAAGTTTACCTATAAAAATTTCTATTCCCATATTCAAAAATAAGTTTCCTAATAGGAGGAATAAATAATAATGAAAATAAATGAAGTCAATAAAGAAGATAATATAAATGTAGAAACGAAAATATGTAGAAAATGTGGTAAGGAATTAGAACTTGATAAGTTTTGTAAAAGTAAGGGAAATAAAGATGGTTTGAGTTCTCAATGTAAAGAGTGTGATAAATTAAGAAATAAAGAATATTATAAAGCTAATAAAGAAGCAATATTGAAACAAAGTAACGATTATTATAAAAACAATAGAGAAAATGTATTAGAGAATAGAAAACAGCATTATGAAATTAATAAAGATGTAGTGTTAGAACAGTGCCATATCTATTATGAACAAAATAAGGATGATATATTAATAAAAAATAAGATATACAAGGATAAAAATAGAGATATTATAAAAATAAAAAACGAAAAATATAGCAAAGAACATAGAAGTATACTAGCAGAAAAATCAAAACAATATAGAATAATTATGAAAGATGATGCTCATTTTAAATCTAGGAGAGTATTAGAATCTCAATTAAGAAGAGCAAGAAAACTTGCGTTACCTGCTACATTTACAATTAAACAATGGGAAGAATGTAAAACTCACTTTAATAATAAGTGTGCATATTGTAATAAAGAATTACCACTTGAACAAGAACATCTCCTAGCGTTAACTAAAGGAGGTTCATATACTTCTTATAATATTATACCTGCATGTAAAACTTGTAATTGCTCAAAGAATGATAAGGATTTGAATATATGGTATCCAAAACAATCCTTTTATGACAAAGATAGAGAAACATACATATTAGAATATTTAGAATCTATGAAAGAAAATTCTATTGAAGAAGAGAAAATCTTATCTATAATTTAATGTTTTTATAATATCGCAAACAATATGTTATTAATAAAAGGACGTGATGCCTATTGAATATTGAGTAATCATAATAATAATGAATCAACAGTTAACTGTTATTAGTTTTATAAAAGTTAATTTATATAAAATAATGTTGAGAAAGACAGGTGAAGACTTATCTGGTGGTGGTTATTACTTCTTAAAAATAGCCCTATAACAGTATAACAAAAATATAAACTCTAATGCGACTTTAATAAACGTGTTAGAGTTTATTAATTTAAATGTATTAAGTAATATAAATAAACTATATACAATTATAGTAATTTGCCAATATAATAATAAAAAAACTTTGGAGGTGTGATATGGATAATAATACAACGATAATAAGAGTAGATAGACTTGAAAAAGACGTATCTAAACTTCAAGCAAATGACGAAGAGAAAAATAAAATCCTTAGTAGAATGGATGTATCAAGTGGTAAAGCAGAGGTATATCAAGAACAAATCATGTCCAATCTCGCAAGTATTACTGCTTCGGTAGCAAAGACACTAGATAAGGCTACAGAGACCGAGAATCTAGCCAAGAACCTCAAGATTGTAACAGACGCTCAGAGTGTTGATATAACCGCAATAGGGGCAGAAGTAACTGCAATAAAAATGCTTCCTGCTGAAAATGCAACCCGTACAAAGTGGTTGGTGAAAGCGATGGTAATTGGGAATATAGGAGCAATAATTGTAATTTTAATAAAAGTGGTATTAGGGGTATTTGGTTTCTAATATATATTAGAAAGGAACAATAAATTATGTATAAATATAATAATGTAAATAAAAAATGGACACATACGTAAAATATGCATCCATTAGATAATTTATATAAACTAGTACATTATATTATCTATATTTATATATTATCATCTAATTAATTCTATGTCAAGAGCTATTTTTAAAATAATATAAAATCTAATAATAAATTTAATTTAATAGGAGTACATTCTCGTAATTGAGGTGTACTCCTATTTTTTTACTTTTTGCAGTATGATATTCTAATAAATGGATATAATATTAATATAGCACCGACTTCAATTTTAAGACATAATAGTATTATATAACCCATATATTCTCAGATTTATTTTGAGTTTGTATGGGTTATTTTTTTCCTTATTTATTCAACTCTTTATATTTCCTAGCATTTTCTAATACAACTTTTTTAGTTTCATATAATCCACATCCCATTGCCTTTCCTTCGGTACAATATCCACACTTTACACATTTTGGAACTAATAAAGTATCGCTAATCCATTTCCATTCTTCATCTAATTTACATATTTCAACTTTAAAATCTTTCATAAAGTCTCTATATTCTTCTAAAGCACGATTACATAAACGTTGGTTTGCCATATTTTCTAATGACCTAGCATTTATTTTTACTATAAAAGTAGAATCCATTGCAAGAGGTAATATATATCCTGTTATATCATTTTCTACTCCTAAATCTTTAAGTTTCTTATAATTTTCTTGAATCTTAATCATTGTATCTATATATATTTCTTTAGCTTCTTCAGTTATATTTTTAGGAATAATATACTCAAAGTCACTATAAGTTATATATCTTGTTGATGATTGTAAGAATGATGTACCAACTACATGCCTAAACAGTTCACGAATCATGCGACTTGAGTATCCACTACATTCTATTGTTAAATCTGCAAACTCTAAATTTCTACCATGTTGTGAGTTTATACAATGTTTAGCAATTCTACTTGCATGAGCATCATCCTTTACTGGAGTGTTATAGCACACTGAAGCATTAACCCCTATTACTTCTAATGGATTGTGAGTGTATTCTAATATTTTTATCATTTTTACATTTCTCCTTTTTATTTATATTAGTTTATATTATTATTTGTTTTCTAAACATTCATTAATTACATTTGCAACTGCTAGAGACATTTTAGATTTAAATACCATATCTTGTTTTAATTGATTACTAACTTTTTCAAATAATCCATTATTATTACTAATAATAGTTCTAGCTACTTTATGTGAAAATCCATCTCTAATAGCTTTTTTAAATTCATCTTTCTTAATAACAACGTCAAAGCTTTCGGTTATAATTTCTTTTAATTCAACAGAATGTTCGTTTACTACACAAGTAACTAATTTAACTAAAGGACTATCATATTTTGTTAAGGATTCTTCAATAGCCTTTTGTACAGATGATTGCATTACTCCTAAAATATCTTTCTCCAATGAAAGAGGAATATGTTTTTGATTAACTTTAGTATTCATATCCTCTATAGTTTTATTTAACTTTTCAGTTAATGTTTTATTCTCATTCTTAATGTCATTCACCATTTCACATAATTGATTAATAGTTTTTTGTTCATTACTTGTCATTTTATAATCTCCTTTTAATTTATATTTTTTATATTATTATAATTTATATATTATGTAATCATCAAGATTAGCCAATTTATTAATAAACTAATCTTGATAAGAATTCCTTTTACAATAAATCTTTTTTGCCTTCTTTTGCATAATAATTTAAGAAAGTTTGTTCATTATCTTCAGATAAGATGTTGTTAAATGTCTCAGGTTTAATATTACAATTCTCAATAATTTTATTTATGGTTTTTACTCCTGAATTTGTTGTACCACAATTTTTTCTTGTAAAATGAAACCATTTTCTAGAAAAATAAACATTGCCGATATTTTGAATAGTTGTGTATCTTTCAAAAAAGTTAAGTATTACATCTCCATTTTTACTGCTTTTTGAAACTATATCAACTAATAAATTATTTCTAATATAATCTTTATCAGTATCAAATATATTAATATTATTTTTCAAACTATATCTAGAACAATAAATCTTATGCCATAAACCTTTGTTATTTTTAATTGAAAATGTCGTTACTTCTTTAAATTTTAAAGTAGTGTTCCCTTCAATATATTCCCTTGCTAAATTAAAAGATTTTAAATCGATATTGTGGATAAATAAGTTTGAATTATCTTTTAATGTTGCTTCGCTAAGTAATATTATAGATTTCTCCCATTCATCAAATGTTTCTATTTTAGAGTTTAATATTATTAAATCAATCCCATCTTTATAAGCCTCTTTAATATTATCTCCAATAAATCTAACAAACTTTTCATCAAAATTAATATTTGAATTATTAACTATTATTGGTTTTTCTAACACAACGTCTATAGGTTTGATTATCTTCTTTTTAATATCAATTTTCTTTATAATTTTAACTCCAAATGTTTTAGGTTTATTTTCAGGTTTCTCTATTCCATTAACACCAATATCTCTTACATATTTATATTCGCTAATATCATTATAACACATGTCGAAATATTCATATGCAACGTCAGGGTGTTTTCCTGCATATTCAAAATAGTATCTCTTATTAGAATACAATTTAGTCTTACCGTTTACTTTTTCATCGGATGTTTGCATCCTATTTACCCATTCTACAAATGAATATTTAACTATTGTGCCTTTTTGATTACACCAACTTGCTAAAGCAACATACATTCCATAATATGGTTTAGGTGCTGATTTGAAGTTTTTATATCTCATTATATAAGGGAATATATTATGCTTCATGCAAATTTTAATTCTTTCAAGTGTATTTTCGATGTCTCTTGCATAAAATTCTTCATCATAATGAGTATTCTCGTCATATCCACATAATACGTACATACTAGTGTGTTTATGATAATGTTTTCTCCATAATTTAAGTTTTTCTTCGATAATTGATTTTTGTGAAATATCATCGAATGCGAAGTACAAACTATTAATATTTAGATTACTTTTAACTAAAACTTCTGCTTTTTCTTCTGTCAACATTCTAATATCTAATCCTTGTTTGAACTCATAAGATTTTCCAAGAGAGTTCAACTCAATGAAGATAGATTCCCAATTCTCATATGCAAGAATATTATCATCTAACAAACAGATATTACGTTTATCTATATTAAAGAATTCTTTGATAGGAGAAGCCTTTTCTACTTTCGCACAGTGTTTATTAATACAGAATCCACATTGTCTCACACAACCTCTAGTGGTATATCCCATACTATACATCTCATAATATCTAAACTCCTTATCAGGCGAACCATTAGCTTTCTGTTCAGCAATCCAATCGTCATACAAATGGTAATCAGGCATGTGGTGCTCGATACAAGGTGATAAAGATTCTGCATCTGAAAAATAAAATCCGCTTCCTCCATATAATACCATGTCCATAGTTAGTAATTTTTGTGGGATACTCGTTTCTACAAATACTTTTGAGACATATATTTTATCATATTTCTTTTTAAAATTCACAATATTGTGGTTCAGAAATTTATCGGGATTAAGGTCTGTAATTAAAGTTACATCATCTCCAAGTGATTTATGATATCCACTTATTTTCATACTAGCAAGGTTAGGAAATCTGTGCCTTGGTCTCAGAAGTTCTGCGTCAACTATTCCAACTCTCATATGTTATTGTTCTCCTTCTATGATTAATATTCATACTAAGTGTATGTATAAGGATTTATTCTTTATGTATATATTTTATCATAAAAGGAGAACAAATAGTGGGTAGAGATATATAAATAAATGGAAATTGTTAGGTTGGTGCTTCTATTAATTCATCATAGCAAATATAAAAGTCAAATATATCTTTATCATATAACATAGTCTTAATTTTCTTACCTAAGAATTCACAGAAAATATCTTCATTATAATTTTTAACATTGTGAGATATTTTAAATCCCTTAAATTCATTATCGTAATTATATTTTATGATTATTGTATTATTATAATCTTTTTCAACAGATATAATAAATTCTTTAATAGCAGATTCAGTTATTTGTTTTAATTCTTGTTCAATTTTATATCATCTCCTTTTTTATATTATTATACTATTATTGTAATTATCAAGATTAGCATTGTGAGTTATTACTAATCTTGATTTATTGTCTGTATCATATTATGTCAATGCTAGTATATTACAACTTTATTATACTATTCTTTTTTAACTAAGTCAACTATTTATTAATATTAAATTGTATTATTTTATCTTTACTTTGTCTTGTATTATAAATGAAGTTTCCTAACGAACTTCTATTTCCACTGATGTACTTAAATAAACTCTTATTCTTGTCGGGACTTATATCATTCAATACAGTATATAATTCTTTGCCTTTTTTAGTTTTTAATATAATAGAATCATCTATATTTACATTCATTAAAACTCCTACAACTTTGTCATCTATCATATTTTTAATATCTAATTTTATTCCACCTACGCCCTTCCCATTTTTAGATGCTACTGAATTTATAGACTCTGTTGATATTATTAATCCATGACCACTTTGAGTTACTAATAATATGTCTATATCTTGTTTAGATACTGTTGTAGATACTAATGGACTATTTGTATTATATATTTTATCAATAGCAACTTGACGATTTTGTACTGGCTTAGATTTAATTAAACTCATTTTACTGACATTTCCGTTTTCAAATGCACATATTAAATTTTCTAACCAATCTTTAGTTGCATGAATATATATTACTTTCTCATCCTCTTGTAAGTATTCACCTAACCATGTAGTCATAAATGTTCCAAATTCTGAAGGTAAACAATCTTGTAAATCATATGGATTTCGTATTAATAATCTTCCTTGATTCGTTATAAGAAGTAAGGAATCTTTATTATTACATTGTATCATCTGTAAGACAGTATCATCTTCTGTTAACTTTTGAGTATCTGAATATTTACGAGTTTTCTTAATATATTTTGTAGTTAGGATAATTGTAGGATTATAATCTTCTACAAGGTCTGATTTTTCAATTTCTTGAATTTGTTTATTAGATATAATCTCAGTCATTCTTTCTTTACCATATTTCTTTTTACTGTATTCTAATTGTTCTCTTATAGTGGCATTGAAATATTCTATATTATTTTCTTTTGATGATAAATCTATAATTTCTTCTTCAAGAATACCAATATTAGCAGTTCTTTTTATAAAGTTTTCTTTATTAATTTGGTATACTTTCATATTTATTACTGCCATTCCTTGTAATTCGTCTATATCAAAATATTCCATAACCTTACTAAGAGACTCTTTATCTGTTTTAGATTCTTTCATTAATTGGATTAATTTATCAATATCCAACAATACTTTTTCCAATCCTCTTAATAAATGCAGTTGTTCTAGTTTTTTCTCTTTGTCAAATTTAATAACTCTATCTATACTAGAATATCTAAAACGAAACCACTCATCTAATATTGCTTTTATTCCCATTAATCTTGGAATTCCATCTAGACAAACAATATTCATATTAAAACTATACATGTCTTGTAATCTAGTTTGACTATATAATATATTCATTAGCTTTTCAACATTACAATTTTTCTTAATATTAATTTGTATGCACATTCCTAATTTAAAATCGGTTGCATCAATTACCTTGGTTATGTCTTTTATAACGCTAGTATTACATAATTCGTTAATTCGTTCAATTATAACTTCTCTTGTTGTTGTATAAGGTATCTCTGTTATAAATATTGAGTTATTCTTCACATAATATCTGCCCCTAAGAGGAATACTTCCCTTTCCTGTTTCATATATATTATCTAATATTTTAGTGTCAATTAAAGAATATCCTTTTGTAGCAAAATCAGGGGATAATAGGTAATCAGATACTTTTAAATCTTTATTGTTTATATATTCAATAGTCAAATCACAAACTTCGTTTAAATTAAAACTAGGTGTGCATGAAGCCATACCTACTGCAATACCCTTGTTACAATTTACAAGCACGTTGGGAAATATTGTGGGCAATAATGTAGGCTCTTGCTTTCGACCATCAAAATTGGGTATAAAATTTACTGCATTCTTATTTATATCTTTAAAAAACTCTTTATTAATTTCATTAGCACCAGTTTCAGTATATCTGGAATGAGCTTCTTGTAAATCTCTTGAAGTATGCTGACCAAAATTGCCTTTACCATTTACATATGTATATAATAAAGTATCTTTTTGTCCCATTCTAACTAAGGTCTGATAAATTGCACCATCTCCATGAATATTATAAGAAGTATTAGAACCAACAACATTCAAAGATTTACTTCTTCTACCATATAAATTCATTTCATGAAGAGTCCAAAGTAGCTTTCTATGAGAAGCTTTGAATCCGTCAATTCCTATAATCGCACGTTCTTTAATAACCTCAATCGCATATGGTAAACAGTTTTCATCAAGTACTTGGGTTATATCTTTTTGAGAAATAGGTTCAAAATATTCAACATAATCAAAGTTATTAATAATTACTTCTCTTCTAGGTGCTACTTCATCCCCCTGCCATAATTCAAACTTCTCAGCCATTAATTTTGTATCTGCTACAGTTACTTGTGTAATTTTTCGAGTTTCAGGTGTCATCATTGTTTCAGATATTATATCTGGTTCTACTTCCCCTAACCCCTTATTCCGCTCGGGATTGGAGTATTTAATATCTTTTGAATCTAACTCTATAAGTTTCTCTACTTTTTCTTGTTCTGTATACACATAGGTTATTAAATTTCCCTTCAAGTCGTTAATTTCATACAATGGACTCTCAGCAATGTACACATATCCTTCTTCTACTAGGGTAGGGGCTAACTTATACATACAAGTGAGGATTAATGCTCTAATGTTATAAGCGTCAGTATCACTGTCTGTGGCTAGTATTATCTTGTGGTATTTTAGTTTAGTAATATCAAAGCAATTTAATTCTTTATTATGCTTATCTCTAACTTCAATTCCACATCCTAATTTTCTAAATAATTGCACAACTATTTTATTTTTAAATATCTTTTCATAATCTGCTTTTAATAATGATAACATCTTACCACCTACATGTATACAAGCTTGAAAATTAGAATTTCTTCCCATAATTATACTACCTTGAGCAGACGAACCTTCTGCTACATATATTTCAGCTTCTTCTGGATTAGTGGTAACACAATCATAAAAGTTTTCAATCTTATCTTTAGATGTATTTTTATCATCTAATTGTTTTTTTAAGTTCAACTTAGTCTTTTCTGCTTTAGTCCTAGCTCTCATGTTATTCAATATTGTAGAACATATTAAATTTGCTTGAAAACTATTTTCTAAGAAATAAACTTGTAGTTTGGTTTTTAATGAATCTGTCACAAATTCTTTTATAAACTCATTGTCGATACTTCGCTTAGTTTGATTTTCATAGCTAGTATAATTTGAAAAGCTTGATATAATACAAATTAAACTATCTTCAATATCTGTAAATTTTACTTTTTTTTCATCTTTAGTATATAAATTATTAGAACTAATATATTCATGTATTGTATCAACAAATGATTTTTCAATAGCTTTTGCAGTAACCCCACCTTGAGTTAATTCTGAGCTATTATGATAATGATGAAGTTCATTTATTTCATTATTGAATGTAAAAACCATTTCATATCTTGTATTATATTCGTCTTTATCTTGTCTATCCTTTCCTCTACCTGAGTCTTCAAATTTTACAACATCAATTAAGTTTTTATCATTGGAAATTTCTAATATATAATCTTCTATCCCATTTTCATAATATAAATTATAAGATTTGTTATTAATTTCATCTATTATATCAATATATAATCCTTTATTTACAAACGCTTGTTTTTTGAATTTATCAACTATCCACTCTATGGGGATGTCTATTTCACTAAATACATTTATATCGGGCTTATAATGTATAATTGTACCTGTTCTATCTGTATTATTTTCTTCAATTCTTAAAGCTCTTTCTCCTTGCTCTTTTGTGAATAGTGGGTCATCATCATCACATATAAATTCGTTAGTATCTTTATCAATAGGTCTACCTATTTTACAATTAACTATATACTTTTTACCATCTCTATACGATATAACTTTCATAAATTCAGCACTGAACTGGGACGTACAAAGTCCCAACCCATGACTACCAATTGCTTCCGAATCCTTCTTATAATTATCTCCAGCATATAGCATCTTTATTGCTAAGTCCCAATTGAACCCCTTTTCCTTATCGTTCCAAGCCATAGGTAAACCCTCTGCGAAATCCTCTACTGAATAACTCATATCAGAATGCTTAGTTATTATAACTTTATTGCCATGACCTTTTTTAAATCTATCTATACTATTACTTCCTATTTCAAAGAGGGATTGTTGAGAACCCCTAATATCAGAATTACCAAACATTACGTTTACTTGTTGTCTTACTCTCTGTGAACCTTTTAATCGTTGTAACTCTCCCATTAACATCAATCTCCTTAAATTAATTATGTATTATTTTATGCTTATGTATTTTTCGATTCCATTTTCTTTAATGTCTTCATATATCTCTTTGTATTTTTCTTTTAATATTTCAAATCGTGGAGAAAATTCTTTATAATAATATAATTCATATATTTCTCTATGATAAACAGCTTCTTCATAAGTTTTAAAACTTCCTACACACCCACTATTATTTTTAACTTGTTGCATGATTTTTTCAGATAAATAAGCAACCCAAGGCTTAAATTTTCTTCTTTTGCTATCATAAAACACACCTATACATCCTGAACTATTATATTGTTCTATGTCTATTTTATCAAAACTATTTTCTAATTGTGTGCATAAAAGTAAATTACTTATTCTATTATCAGTAATTATATGGTTCTTATGATGTACCACCTTATCTTTAGGAGCATTTAATAAAAATCTATGTAGGAACACTGTCTTTTTATTTATCCAACCACAAACATATCCACTACTACTTAATCTCCATTTATATTGTTTTACTCTTTCGGCATCTTCTAAAGATATTTGAGTATAAGCATGTGGTATATAATTGATATTATATAATGTTATTTCTGCATATGAGTTATGATATTTTATTTCTAAGTCATCATATCTATTTCTGTCAGGCACAAACCCATGTTTTTTATTAATATAATAATGATTTTTACAAAATCCTGTAGCAAAAGCCTTGTCGTTACATCCATCTACTTTACATTTTATTCCTTCTGTTAAATGTCTATTATGATATTCACAATAACCTTTAGCGTGATAAATACTGTCACATCCATCAATATTACATATTCTTTGACCTTTTTCATTTTTTACAATTAAATTATTATTTGTATCAAATTTATATAATCCTTTTCTTATGCATTTGTAACAAATATATTTACCATCATGTTTTAGTGTGTTTTTAATATAATTTTTGTAACTAATAGTATCATTTTTATTTTCACAGTTTGGATTATCACAAATTACATCAATATACATTCCTTTATTCATCAAATCATCGATATTTATTTCAAACTCATCACCATGTTTTGTAAATTTATATCCCTTTTCTTCATACCATTTTCTATTAGCACCGTTCCATTTTATTTGTAGTGTCTTAGTTATTATCATTATTATTTTATCCTCTCCTTATTTTTCAATTGTTTCATCTATTTTTCTTTCAATGCCATTTTTAACTTCTACATATTTATATCCTTTTATAGTTTTTATCTCGGGCAATGAATTAATTATTTCTTTACAAGATTTATCTAATAATTCATTAGGTAATAAATCATACAGTATATCGTAATCACTCGTAGTACCCTCAATTTGACTCCAATATATTGTTAAGCATGTATGATTATTCAATTCATTAATTAGATATGAATATGCACTATTATTAATACCATTACATACCGAGTTAACATCTAATCCCTTATCATAAGGACTAAAAATTATCATGTTGTTATTTATATCGTCATAATACACCTCGTTTCTTCCACTCTTTTTAATTCTTTTAAACATGTTTATTAAATCTCTTAATTCTAATTCCATTTCATTCTCTCTCCTTTGTTATATACATTTTATATTACTATGTTCTTAATATTGTTACTAATATCTTCCTTATATTCTCAGTATAACTCTTTATTGGATTAATTACAATACTTATTTTATATTATTATATTTTATATGTATTTAAAAATTCTTATCCCTCAATTAACTCAATATCTCCCAAATTATCTTCTCTAATAATATATCTTGTGTCAGGAAACGCCATACTAAATACTTCAGCTCTCTTATCAACCTTATTTATATTTTCAACTATTCCACGTAATCCCCACTTCTTGACCTTGTTTGACTTCTTCAAAGTTATTATATTTTATTAATTCCATTTTTAACACTCCTTATTTATTATTTTATTTTAACGAATCTACATCAATAATTTATATCTGCATTAGATATGTTAAACTCACTCTCCTCTATATTATATAGATGTCTTAAATCATTCTTAAAACACATATCTCTTTCAATCTGTATAGTTTTCGGTAAATCTTTCATATCCTTCATTATATTTTTATTCTCTTTATTAAAAATTTTTATATTATTATAAATATAATCGTTCCCTTTAATTCTTTCTTTAATCTCAGCATCTTTTTCAGTTGACATTGAATTTGAAAATAACATATTCGCATAATTATTATAGGATTTTTTACTGAGAGAACATATATTAACATTTCTTAAACTCTCATTTGAACGTTCTTGTCTTACATCATAATCTAAAATAATATCACTACAACAATCTCTTATAATAGAATCAATTTTAATATAATTATCATATAATTTACAAGATAATTTTAATAAATTATATAAATCATAGAACTTACCAGACTTTATTTTATACGTATCTGTTATATTATGTATGTAAAAATCTATTTCAAAATTATAAGTTGGCATATGAGAAATTATTGCATAAGTTATATCTCCCAACCCTCTTTTGTAATTTTCTTTATTTGTTTTCTTATTCAATATGAATTCTATATTTGTCAAAGGATATTTAATTCTTATTTCTTGTAATAATCTTATTGAAGTATTATATGAAACATCATTTATAATAACATCTGGCGACACTTCACTTGTTTCATTATAATTATTTATTCTTAAATTTTCCAATTAAATCTCTCCTCTTTTTAATATTTCTTCAATTTCTAACCAACCCTCAACTCTAATTATATTCTCATGTCTCACATCTTTATTATAATTAGCATCCATTAGAAGTACCTTTATACCACTATCAGCTAACTCAAGTGCGTTATTTTCACAGTCCTCGACAAATACATCAACTCCTAATTCCTTTGCTTTATCAACCTTATAATGGCTACTAAGCATATGCAAAGGAATATCTTGTAATTTATTATCCTTTAAATAATCTTCAGTTCTTTTTCTAACATATTCAGTGTCTTCCCTAGCTGTTATAAAATTACAATTATGAATAAGTTTAATTCGTAATAAAACCTCTACAACATTTTCTCTAATATCAACACTATCAAAGAATCCTTTAATATTTTGATTATATTTTAGTTTCCATTGTTCTTCTGTTACTCCGAATATATCACGTAAGTAATATTGGGTACATTGAGATTCTATTATATTCGTATTGTGTAATTTATTGAAATAAGGTAAATAGTAATATGAATTTGACAATACACCATCAATATCTATTGCCAAATTAAGCTTTCTCATTATCTTCACCTTCTGTTATAGAATTTTCTATTTCTACTAAACTTATATATTCATATTTATTATCCATATTACAAATAAATTTAAAATCTATTGGTTCGCCTTGAAATATATTTAACCCCCTTTTACAATAGCTCAAAATAGGACATTCTTTAAAAATACACGAGCATAATTTCGCCATATTTACATCTCTCCTTTATATATAATTTTATATTATTTACTTATTCTATTTTTTCGGTACTACTCCTGTATCTAAGAACTCTTTAAATCCATCTACAACTTGTTTGTCAGTGTCAATAAGTTTACCATGCAAATATATTTCTCCATTATGTTCAAATCTTAGAATTTCTTTGAAATTACCTGTTATTATCATTAGTGATTCGTCTTTATTGGCATTAAAATTAATTATATTATCATTTAGTGGAATTTCTAATGCCTCACATTTTATTACTTTATAAAATTCAGCATCTTCTTTTGATTGACATGCTTTTATTAATCCTTTTGCTAATTCTAAATCCATTAATATCACTCCTTCGTATTAATTATATTACTTCAATCCAATATCCCTTCTCAAAATAATCCTCAACTTGACTAGTAGGATAATCTTCTTCCATTAATTCTTCTCCCTCAAGCCAAGTAATATATGTAATTTCAGGATTATTTATATCTTGAGTTGCTAGATAATCAAAATCCTTTTCTTCATCATACTCTACAAGTTCTTTATTTAAATGAAATAATATATGTTCTGTCATTTTTATTCAACTCTCCTTTATTTATATTTTAGGTAATTTCTTAGCCCATTTTAACAATTCTATATTTGCTAGTAATATTAATTTGTAAAGCTTCTCTTCTTTATTTTTATATTTATCTACTGTATATGTATTTTCAGATGATAGAACTCCAAAACTATTTTCTATAGTTGTATGATTATCATCGTCATATTTAATGGAAAATCCTTTTGGAATAGTTTCAAAAGTTATTCTCTCTGCAAATCTTATATAACAGTAAGGTAGTTCATCGTAATAATGTCCTGCACAACAATTGTCACTTATATAGCCCTTCTTATTAAGTTCCATTATAATTGGTAGCATTAACTCATCCACTTCAATTATCTTGCCATAGCAGTTATTTTTAGGACACATTAACCAATGTTTATCGTCATATGGAATAGATTTAATTTCTTTTATAGAATCTCTGTATATTTGATTACATTTTAAACAAAAATTAGCCATTTATATTATCTCCTTCTGCTATTTGACATACTACTTTAAAATATGCTTGTAATAAATCATTCGCTTCTACTTTAAACATAAAATCTTCTTTAAAGAAATTATTATTATCTATAAATTCCCAACAAGTAATTTGATAAACATAACTACCTTCAACGGTTTTGCTATCACAAGATATATCTATTTTACTATTTGATTTTTCTTCTATAAATTCTCTTAATTGAGTTTCTGTTAATAGAGGAATTATGTCGTCAATATATTGTATATTCCAACTATCTATAGATGCACTTGGGCTTCTCCATTCACGCAAAGAGTCTTTATGTCTTAAATCAACAGTTACTATTTCGTACTTATCTACTTTTATAACTATATATTTTTGTCTTTCTTCGTTTCTTTTTCTATAAAATAAATCATATTGTTCAATATTGTTCTTCCACCAATCTATTAAAGTTTCTTGTACTTCTTCTGATTGTTTTAAAAATTGTTCTACTGTTATGTATCTCATTAGTTACACTCCTCTTATTTTATATTATTTTAATACTTCTAACTCAACTCGTTTTAATAAATCTATCATGTAATCATAACTTCCTTCGCTTTCATAATCACCTTTTATTGATTCTAGTGATTTTTGAAGTGATTTAACTATATTCATTGCTCCTTGATTATAACCATCTTTAAATTGTTGTACCATTAGTTCTCTTAAATCTGTAGAAATTTGTTCTTGATTCATAATTGTTTAGCCTCCTATTTATTTTATATATTATTTTAATCTGATATTTCTTCTATTAATAAAACTAATAGAAACAATGCCCATAAACAACTTGCACTATGTAATAAAATAGCTACTAATCCTATAGCTAAACATCCTATACTTGATACAATTGCTTTATTACTAATTTTCATAACTTTCATTCTCCTTTTTTAATTCTTCTTTCAATCTTCTGTTTTCCATTTCTAAACTCCAAGAAGCTAACGTTATTGATGTAAGCCATAACAATTGTGTTATTATTAATATAATAATTCCCAATATATTATTTGTAATAGTTCCTACCATCATAGCAATAATGAATGATGGTATAAAACATACTGAACCTAAAATTAATCCTATCAATTCTTTCTTACCTCTTATTTTAAACATGATTTTACTCCTCCTTTATCCTATATTATTTATAATTGTGTGTTCTTTTATAGATACAAATGCTGAGACTGGTTTTGAATGATGTTTTCTACCTTCAACAATATTCTCTGCTATTTCCCTATTTGGAGCACAACTTTTACAAATATATCTTCTAGTAAGTACTCCATTAATTTTAGGATTACTATCAAATTTCCACCCATTCTCTTTCTTAAATTCCTTATGACAAATACAACATTTATTCCAAAATAATATTGTATTACATCTTTGTAAATTGTTACTGTTGCTTTTTGAATCTCTCTTCATAATTTAGTCCCCTTTTTTTATATATTTAATCAATCGCTTTATTCAATACAAGACACTTTCTTCTATTCCAAAAACGCCACCATTTAGATGTTTTATATCTGGGGATTGCATTATAATAAATATGTATAATATTTTCACTGTTAAATAGTAATTCTTTATTATGATTAAGTAGATATTTGGAAGCGTCATTTACTGAAGTAATACATCCATCATATAAATAATTATTATAACTATCTAATATTCTATCAATGGACTTATTATAATATCCTTTGAATATACTTACATTCAAGTCAAATCCTTTATATATATATTTGTTTGATGTTTTGCTATATGATATACTCCTAAAGTTTCAAGTTCATTAATTTCTTTATAAGAAACAAATACTATATGTCCTATTCCTGTTTTGAAATATATAGAATTTGTAGTGTTATTCGCACTCCATCCTTCATATTCTCTTATAGTTATATTATCTTCAATGGGTTTTATTGTATTGGTTTCCATCGTAATTCTCTCTTTTAATTTATTTATAGAATAATTCATGTAATTCTCCTGAAATATCACATTTAATATTTGCTTCATGATTCTCAGGATAGTAATCTTCGTCCTCTTCAATATTGAATTGTTTATTATCTTTATCTGTTAATGGAGCTACAATAAAACTAGGTAAACTTGAACAACCATCGAGTGTTACTAATATTGAAAAAGCTAATCCTTCTAATTTTTCTTTAGTAGTATCTTTTTCTATTCTATCCCAATAATTAACTAACTCTCTTATATGTTCTAAAAACTCCGTTCTAACTTCTTCTACTGTTTTCTCTTTGGACATTTAATAATCACTCCTTTTATCTTTTATGCCCTCTTTTATGCGTTTTCTAGTTAGGATTCTATAACTTCTAAAATTCTCTTTTGATTCAAATGTTTTATTATAACTCGTAAGTTTATGTTTACAATAATTACTTAACCTTTTTTGATATTTATTCATATTTACCAAAACTCCTTTTATTTATATCATTATTATTTAAAACACCATAAAACTCATATTCTATTGACTTATTTACAAATCCGTCTAGCCTATAGCCCCATTGTTAAAAGTTATTTTGTACTATTAAGGTCATTTTTGCTTAAATGCGTTTAAATTGATTTTAAATTATATTATGTAATTTTTTAATATTTTTCAACAGAGAGTCGTTTAAATGGCTTCTATATGAAATTATATTAATCTTCAATTTCATTTAAATAATCAAATATAAAACTGAAGTTGTTTAATTCATCACCAACTAAATATATTTGTGCTAAGTCAATTACTTTATCTATAAATACCTCATCCCATTCTAAATCTTCATTATCATATAGTATAATTGAATTTCCATCACTATAACTATTTATGAATTTTGTTGTTGGGTAAAGATTTAATAATTCTTTTATTAATGTATCCATATTTTTTATACCACCCTCTTTAATATATCTATAGCTAATTTTATTTGAGCAACTTTTTCTTGATTAGCGTCAAAACATAATAAATTTTCTTGTCTTATTATTTGATTTAATTCAAAGATTGCATTTTTAAGTCTTACTTTACATTCCATTTCTACAGTTATTGTATTTTCCATAATTATCATTTCTCCTTTTATGTATGTATTATTGATTTTCAAATTTGATTATTCCTCAATAGAAACAGTAGTTTCCCCTCTATTTTCATATTCATTATATATTTCTATTTTATCTTCATAGATTTCCATTTCTAAATATAATCCGCCAATTTCCCATTCAAATTGTATACTATCTCTCCCAGTAGGAGACACAAAAGGTGTTGGGTTCATTTGTTTTACTAAATCTATTGCTTTATTAATTAACTTTTCTGTAAAAGGGTTAGCATCGTATGTATTCCAATTTTGTTTTAGTTCTTTAAAGCTTTCAATTTTTTCTATTGCTTGTTTTAGTTCCATAACAATCACATCTCCTTTTTTATTCCCAATAAACCTTCTAATAATTCAACTTTCCCTGATAACATACCAATTCGACATAATGAACCAAAATACAATATATTAGCTTCTCCTTCATATTTTTCTTTATATTCTTTACTCTTATATAATTTTGAATTCTCTTCGCATTCAGCTATTCTTATTTTATAATATTTTAATCTTTCCTCAAGTCTTAATGATTTAATACTTGTCAAATAATCTTCGTCCAATATTTTACAGTCATTCTTCCAAAACCAATTGCTATCAGCTTCATCTTCTCTCCCTTTGATAAAATATACATTTTCAGTTAGTAAATCAAATTTTTCCACAACTTCAAACTCTCTTCCTTCCCAACCTTTATAATAGTAATTCCCATATTCAATTCTTATTCTCATTTTATATCATTTCTCCTTTATTAATACTTTAACCTTTGTCCACATTTATAACAATACTCAACATGATTAGGATTAGTAACTTCATTTCCACACATAGGACATCTTTCACCTTCTGTTTCAGTTATTATAATTTTATGTGGTATATTTTTATCTAAACATTGTTTAACATACCACACACCCCATCTTTCATCTCTAGTTGTCTGGTTAAACATTATTGTTTCCTCCTTATTTGACTATTTTAATATTATAAACTTGCATAATATTGATGAGTGTCTCAGAATTAACGTCTTAGTATAATTGACTATGCAAGTTTATAGATTGTTATGTCATTATTTTAAATAAGTATTCATTTCATCTTGATACATGATTTTTATTCCATCAGCCTCAGCTTTAGATTTTTTACCACTTTTACTCGTATCTCCACAAATTAGATAATCTAATGATTTTTTATATCCTGATTCAAAGGTACATCCTATTTCTGCTAATTTAACTTTTAACTCTGCTTTTTTTAAACTAAAGACACCTGTACAGTAAACCTTGCACCCAAAGAGTTTGTTTTCATTACTTCCTTCTTTTACCTTCACTCTAACTTCCTCCTCAAATTTAATATATTGTAATAATTCATCCATTAATACTTGATTAGTTTCACTATTTAAATAATCTATGATACTTGTTGAAGTTATCTCTCCCATATCATTCATTAATATTAAATCATTAAATGTACAATTCCTAAAACCATCTATAGTTTTGAATCTAGATTGCAAATCCTTACTTGAACCACTTCCCACGTTTGAAATCCCAAGGCTATAAATAAATTTTGCTAAAGTGGTTCTTTTTGAATCTTCTAAACTTTTAATTAAATTATTATAAGATTTAATCCCAAATCCATCCATGTTAATTATTTTTTCTTTATACTGTTCAATCTTATATACATCCGTTATATCTTTAATGAATCCTTTCTCTATAAACTTCTCAATAGTTTTAATACTGAAGTCGGTTATGTCCATTGCTTTCTTGCTACAAAAGTGCTTTATAGTTTGTGATAATTTAGCATTACAATTAGGATTAATACAATGTAATGTCTCCGTTCTATCAGATGTCCTTAATTCAACGTCTCCACCACACACAGGGCAACTAGTAGGAAGTATAAAGGAATTACTTTTAGTTAGATTCTCGGATAGCTGAGGTATTATCATGTTCGCCTTATATACCAAAATTTTATCAGATATACCTAATTCTAAATTTCTTAATATACTAATATTGTGTAGACTAGCCTTACCAACCATTGATTGTTCAATCTCTACCTTATCAAAGTAAGCAACTGGGGTAAGGATTCCTGTACGTCCAATCTGGAATTTGATATCTCTTAGAATGGTTTCTTTGTTTGCATCTTCCCATTTAAAAGCAAAAGCATTATTTTCGTGATGTTGTCCTCCACCTAAACTTTTCCCGAATTTTAAGTCCTGAAACATAACGACTAAACCATCCGTAGCAAAGGAATACTCACTTATTTTTTCTTTAAATAATAATACATTGCTTTCTAAAGTTGTAGAATTAACTATTTTATATTCAACACTATCAAATCCTAATTCACTTAACCAATCTAATTGTGATGTATATAATTCAAATGATTTATCACATTCAACTATTCCAAAAGCTTTAAATTGAATATTCCTCTGTTTTGTTATTTTATTATCTAATTGCATAATTGAACCACTTGCTAGATTTCTTGGATTAGCATATTCACCATCTACATTAATTATCTCAAAATCTTCTCTACTTATTAAAGCTTCTCCTCTAATAACTAATTTACCACCATAATTAATTTGCTGTGGAATCCCTTTAAATACCTTAGCATTATGAAGAACTCTAGAGCCAACGTCACCTCCGCCTCTCGTAACCGCATCTACCAAAATATTATTATCATATGTTAACACTATAGTAAGTCCATCTTCTTTCCAACTCAAAACTCCTTCTTTATTGCCTAAGAATTTTATTAATTCATTTATATCTTTAGTTTTATCTAGTGATAACATTTCTTTATTGTGCCTAACTTTTTCAAGTGAGTTAATCACTTCATATCCTACGGTTACTGTGGGTGAGTTAATTGGTGTAAAATTAGTTCTATTTTGTAATATCTCCAATTGATTATATTTATCATCCCACTCTTTGTCATTCATATTACTCTGTTTACCATTATAATATAGTGCAGATTCTTGATTTAATTCTTTAACCAAAGTTTTTATTCTATTAATTCTACTTATTTCCATATTTTATAATCTCCTTTTATTTTAATATTTTATATATAATTATTAATATCTTTCTCTCTTTTTAGGTTTTCTATATTTGCTATCTCTTCCACTTTGAATTAACTTCTTGCTTTTAAATAATGTAATTATACCAAATAACTTATATGAAGTGATACTATAAACATTAAACTCATATTCATACTTAGACATAAATTTCTTAATATTAAATCTTTCTATACTTTGATATTCTTTTGATGTAATCATTTTATATCATCTCCTTTACAGGTATAAATAATTTAGCTGATTTTATCTTCCATTGTCCGTCTTCATAAATTGTAAAGAATGGATAACCATTTTTAAATTGAACTCCATAAACTATTTGTATTTTACATTCCTTATTATATACTTCAAACATTTTATCCCTCCTCTAATTGTATTATTTTATATTATTATAATTTATTGAATTTATTAAATAGTTCGTTTTGTTTTAAGTTACTTTTTATGTATAATTTATAATCTTCAAAATCTTCATCTTTTATATCTCTTATAGGAGTTTCTCTAATTTTATAATAATCACAGTAATGACATTCACTTGATATATTAATTCCTGCTTTTTGTCCTTCGTCACCATATGATTCAAATGGACACCAACATCCTTTTGAATCATCATCATAAATCCTATTTATAGGATATTGACAAGTGGGAAATCTTTTCTTATATGAATTTATTTCTGAAGGAGAATACATCCCATATTCGTTATATTTTTCGTCTGGAAGAGTTTTATTCTCCATATCAATCCAATCTTGTCTTTCCATATCATGGTCTCCAGTATGATTAAGTGAGTATTCTTGATTCTCTAATAGGAAAGTCTCAATTAAATTATATATATCCTCTTCATGTTCATATATTTCATAATATTCATCGTCTTCTGTCTTAGATGTTTCATTAAACCATTCCTTATATTCGTCTTTGTAACAATTAGAGCATAATTGTATCTCGATATTCTCATTATCAAAGTCACTCCCATATCCTCTACTATAATTGCTAATTTTTAACTTATGTATCATTTCTTCTATTGGTTGTAGTGTATCACAACAATAGCATAATCTCTCTTTATTTTGATGTTTATATTCCCTAGTTTCAATTGAATTATTTAGTTTGATATTACTCATTAATATTATCTCTCCTTTAATTATATATTATTATAGTTTTAATATACTTTATTGATTTATATTTTCTATTTCTAAAACAATGAGATTGCAGGAAGTATTAGCATTTATTACTAATTAATTCTTACAATCTCATTATAACCCTTTTTACTATTTATTGTCAAGTATTTTATATTATTATATTGATATTAATTTTAAATGTTTATTTATAAAATACGTATTCATATTTAGTAGGTTGACCGATAACACATAATCTTCTAATATGTACTAATACTAGGTCTGTTATTTTATCTTGAACACGTTCTTGTGTTTCATTTTCTTCATTCTCAGCATAAAATTCTAATTCTATATCGCAAGTAAATCCACGTTTTAGAATCTGTATATATTCTTGAGAACACATTGTTACTTTATCTTCCTCTTCTTTAAAACTTGAAATTGTTATTAGTTCTAATATGCTTTTGCCATTTAACATTAACCTTATATTTGGCACATCTAATAAAAATATCATTATTAATACACACTCCTTTAATTTTTATTATATTGTTTTGTCTGAATTATCATTCTCTTAATTATCTTTTCTAAAGAACTTGAAATGTGTCTCTAGTAATTCTATTGTTATATAATATGCACAAAATATAAATGTTAAAGCAATACTGCACATTATTAGAAATCCTATAAAACCTACTAGAAATTTAACAATTATAAGACTAAACACAAATTCAAATATACTGACAAATATATTTGCTAAAAACATGATTGCTATAATTGTAAATATTGATGTTATTCCACCCATTATAAATTTTAAATATTTCATTTGTTATTTATCTCCTTTTCATATAACTTTTTATATTTGTTTCTTTCAGATTTATATCTACTTACACTTCTGTTAAGCTTGGCGATTAATGATTCATCCATAGAATTATATTGTTTCTGAAATTCTCTGCATAATGAGCGTATCATGGAGTCTTTTAATATGTCTATTGATATTCCAAGTTCTTGACGTTTAGCTTTCTTAACACAGTAATCGCCAAGATAAACACCTATGTGATTTGGTATTTCATCCTTTACTTGCTCATAAAGTTCTTTAGTTAAAATATAATAATTAAAATGACCAACAAAAGTATTTTTACATTTAGAATGAAAATCTGATTTAGAAATCTTTATTTCATAACATCTAAACTCATGTTTACTATTCATCGTCATATAATCAACTCTTTCTTTTTTACCTTTTTTAGCATTAAATCCAATTGTAACCTCGAAACATGCGTACACTCCCATTTTATTAGTAATATCCCATATTTGTCGTTCTAATTCTAAAGTTAAATCTGTTTTAGGGATTAGTTATCACCTCTTTTATAATTTATGAATACCATCTGTCCATACCTTCAAATACCTCCACCCCATCGGTGTACCCTAATTCTGATAACACTTGACACATTATACTATCTGCCCATATATGACTACATTCCGTGTCATCATTATCTTTTATTTCATCCATAACATTTTTAAATTCTATTGGTGTCATTATTTAACTCCTTCAATTTTAAATTTTTCAATCATTCTATCAATATCCTCATATAAATTATCTTGTTCTTCTTCTAATTCAGACGCTTCTAATAATAATTTATCTATTTTTGTATTATAATTATCAATATTAGTTTTCTTAATAATCAAATCTGTTAAGAATTCTTTATCATTATTATACAAATTTAATATTTCGTCATTAGTAAATGCAGACAAATCAATTATATGTAATTCATTTTGACGAGTTGCCTTATATATTATTACTTGAGCAAGATTTTTACAAATTGAAATAGTGTATGTAAAATAATTAATAATAAGAGGATATTTTGTTTTATTTTCTTGTGTATCTAATATCTGTTGTTTAGTTTTAATTATTTCTAAAGATTCTATATATTGTTCTTCTAATTCATATATCAAAGATTCATTTAAGTCTAATTTAATATATTCTCCTCTGATAAGATATGTATATACTCCGATTTCTACAATCGTACCTGTTAATAGAAAATTACCATCTTTCCTTATATAATTTATTTTAACTAAATCACCTACATTTGCTTTTTGTTTTGCATTCATTATTATATCTCCTTATTATTTTTTATTGTTAGTCTTTTTGTATAATATTTGTACAACCACTCCTCCCATTACAAATCCCATAAACCATGCTAAATAATATATCCAAAACATAATTATTTCTCCTTTCTATTGCTTTCTAAATGAATTTATAGATTTATTTTATTTATTACTACTTCCTAATTTACCTAACCCACGTTCTGATTTAATACTTTTTAATTCTTCCCATGATATTTCCTTGTCTTGAAATATTGGAACTGGTATCATAACAAATTGAGTTATAGCTTTAGTAATAGGTTTTATAATGCAATCTGCTTTATTTATATATCTATCTTGAACTACAATGTCATCACCATATATTATTTTAAAATCGCTATCAAATGTATTTTCTAATAAATCAAACACACTACTCTCTTCTATTTCTTTATCTGATTGAGTGGTAATAATTAAGTATTTGTCTTTATTAGTGTTAATCAAAGGAATAAAATAAGAATCACGATACCCAGAGTCACCAACGCCTGCACCTACGATTACGCCTTTACTCCCCATACCTCCTTTATCAAAGAACTTAGGGAAGTAATTTGTACTACATGCTATAGCTATTCCTGTATCTATTAATCTAGTAGAGCATGGTTCAATTACTATTGTTTCTGTTTCACAAGTATAAATATCTCTTCCTGCATCCTCTACTCTCTTAGTTGGTATAATTGCGTTTGGTTTAGTTTTAGCAAAGTATAATTCATTACCTTTTATTTCATTAATTTTAGTATTCATTTTTACATTTCTCCTTTTAATTTTATATTATTTTAGTTTTTTTAGTAAGGTTTAGAACATTACCATTTAAATCTATTTCTATATATGTTTTTAGTTGGTCATCTTGTGATATGTATTCAAGTTGAATGGTATTTGTTTTTGGATTATAATTAGGACTATATTCTTTGAAATGAATTGCTTCCATATAAAGTCTATATTTAACAGATTCATCAAAACATACAAATCTTTTATGGCATAATTTCTTTTTATCCTTATATAGCCTAACTGCCCATTTATTTTTTCATTATCAAAAGAAACTCCACTTACTCCACTTGTATTATTATTCTGTTTTGTTTTGTTATATCCATTTTCTCTAATCGTTACGATTCTAAGATTATTTTTTCTATTATTTAATCCATTACCATCAATATGGTCAACCATATACTCCAATGAAGAATTGCCCATTCCTATCATTTTCTTTCTCTTTATAAGTTCTTCGTTTGCTCATTTGCATCTCCTTATTTTATATTGTTTTAATAATTCAATCCTTTTTTATAAATATGCTGATTACTTGTTGCGAGATTTATTCCATACATAGTGTTATTAAGCGTGGTTAACTCAGGTAAGTATCTACCACATTTAATATAATCACATAATTCTATTATTTCTTTTGGAATTTCTTCCATCTCATATCTTGTAAACAACCATATCTTTTTATTCAATGGTTTTAAATCCAATAACATATGTAATAATTCATTATGATTTTGGTCAAGTGGTTCTCCTCCAAATAACATAATATTATCAATAAGATTATCAAAGTTTTTAACTTTAGCTTGTAATTTTTCACTATATTCTTTGTTATATAATTCTCCTTGATTAAAATCCCAACTTTGGTGATTGTGGCAGTTAACACAGTGGGGTGAACCACTGCATCCTGCTACATAAATATCTAATGATTTATAAGTTAATGTATATTGTGAAGCTAAAATATTCATCATTCAATCTCCTTTATTATAGTATTATATACTTTTATACCATTTTCTATTTGGATAATCTTCTTCTCGTCTTACTTTATGCCAGTTTCGTATCGCTGTTAAAAAGCCAACTACACGACTATAGTTATCTTCAATATCTCCACCACAAACTATACATTTATCTCCTCTACCAACAGACATATGTCCTTCAGAACATCTCTGCAAATTATAATTGACCGCAAAATAAACGACGTGCATTTTAGCACATGTTACAATTAATTCAACAATTTTTGCTTCGTCTTCAATCTTTGTATCAATGTTAAGATGACATATTGCTCCACCAGAGAAGTGCTTATCAAATTTACCTTGTAACATTATTCTATCAAGTAAATCTGCATTTGTGGTTAATGGGATGAATTGATTTGAATAAATATTATACTCATTTTGGAAACCCATCATCTTATCTTTCTCAGCCATTTTTATACTCATATTTTCAGCTGGTACTTGCTCACAATTATGAGGAGCATTATATAGTTTACCTAACTTGTCATTTTCAGTATTAATAAATTTTATTATATCAACACCTAATTCTTGTCCCTCAGTAGTAAGAATATCACTACCAAGAATCTCTATACATTCATTAAATCCATTTACACCGACAGTAGAATACTGCTTAGTTAAGTCCATATATCCAAGAGCATATAATGGGTGATTACCATTTTCAATTCTTTTTTTAACAATGTGTCTTTTTGCATTATTAATTCTTGCACACACTTCAATTATATCCTTTAATGACTCTTTAAATTTTTCAACTGTTTTATTCTTTATAGCAAGTCTTGGGAAATTAATTGAAACTACTCCTAAACTACCTATTTTTGAACTTCCTGCTCCAAAGCTATTAAAGTATTCATTTTTCTTATCACTTCTTAATCTGCAACAACTTGATAAAGTAGAACTATCTCCTGTATACATATTAATAAAACCGAACTCTAAATCTTGTTTTGCAATGAGTTTTACAAAATTCATATCATTTACATTACCTTCTTTATCTACTGAAATACAAGCAGAAGTAATTGGAAAAGTGATAGGAGTTCTTCTCATTTCTTCGTTCATTATATTTAAATAAAGTACTTGCAATTTTCTTACTATATCAAGGTTTGGAGTTGAACCATCTGGGAATAAATAATCCTCACAAAGTCCCTCTAAAAAATTATCATCATATATAGATATATTTGTGAATGGACTTTGATTAGCTCTCATTGGTTGGTTAATGGTATATATAAAACTTACGATATTTTCTCTTACATAACTCCAACAATCTTCTTCAGACACAAATTTAAAATGAGCATCGGATTTAGTTTCAAGTATGTTTTTAACAAAATACGACATAACTACCAACATATCAGCCAATCCAGTTGCTCCTAGTGTTGAATTTGAAGCTATTACAGTGAATTGTTCAAGTTGAGACTTAAAAGCATATAAATATTTTGGTGGCAGAGAAGCTATTTTTTTTACCATTGGCAAACCTTTTGTTAATATATCATATGTAGAGTAATTGAAGCAATATGGTAATCCAGCACCTATACCATGAAAATCATGAATATAAATATCTCCTGTTAAATTCATTTCTACAATATCATTTGCAACTTTTAATCCATAAAGTTTTCTTAATTCTTTCCAAAGTATGTAATAACTATTAAGTCTAAAAAATGGTTTGGGTAGCTCAGTAGAATATGCTATTACAGATATATCATCCACATTTGCATTAGCATCAATAGAAGCATCGGATGTAACTGAGGCAGAAAAGAATTTCTTAGAGAACTTAGACATATCAGTTTGTTCTCCTATTCCATCCAAGTTAAATAGTTTATCTGAATATTTACCTCTTAAATACATCATTAAATCATCAAATTTTTGTTCGTAACTAACTTTTAAATACATTATGCAATTACCTCCTGTAATTTTATTATTTTATTTTCTTTTATTATTAGTGGCATAGACAACATTCCTTGTGTTCTCGCCATTTTCATATATTCTTTTCTTTGAGATTCTTCTAAATCATTTAAGAGTTTATATTCAAATTCAATCCCCTTATTTTTCAGTACTGTCTTTGTCATTTCACATGCACTACAATTCTCTTTTCCTATAACTTTTATCATTTAACATTTCTCCTTTTATTATGTATTATTACATCGTGTTTTATATTATTATAATTAATATATTATTTTAAACTTTCATTATACCTCCTTACCCAATATTCCACCTCACTTCCTTCCAAATCATTTTCATTAATAAATTTATCTAAACTAATATCTAATTCTTCACCTAAATTTTTGTCATATGTAAAATCAATTTCCTTATAAAATCTTCTTATCTCTCGTGTGTTTTCTCTTATTTCTCCCTCCTTAATTAATAATTCCATTTACACACTTCCTTATATATTATTTTACAACGTAACCTCTAATTTGCTGACGACCTAATTCTAAAGCACGATTATTATAATGTGAATCACTCTCTCCATTTTGCCTAACAAGAAAAATATCTAATCTATTACCACTATTTAAATCTGAACCGCCACAATCAGTTATCTCTAACCTTCCCATCCCTTCTAATTGAACATAACTTCCTTGTGGAATTGAATTACTGGCACACATTGAAGCACCGACAAGCTTTCCACTTGAAGTTTGATTACCGTTTAAGTCAGTATACCATGTGCAATTAAAAGTAGTATTATAATTCCCACTATCACCACTATTTCCTCTGCTTGGAGAAGTCTTATTCTGTTTAGCAATCCTTTTTTCTTCTTTTACTTTTTCAACTCTAGCCTTTTCTAATCTAACTTTCTCAGCCTTTTCTTTAGCTTTCTTCTTTTCTAATAATAATCTCTTTAATTCAACTTGCCTTTGTTTCTCAATTTTAGCTTTTCTTTCAGCAACTCTTTTAATTTCACCTTGTTTAACTTTTCCCATGAAAGTACTAAAATTATCTTTTTTTACAACTTTAACAACCTTAGCTTTTTTATTAACTTTTAGTTTATCCCCATTAAAATCATCTTTATGTACTATCGTACTCAAACCAAGAATAGCAGTATATAAACTACTCACAATTAATAATTTCAGTAAAATTTCTTTTCTTCTATTCATATAATCACTCCTTTATTTTGTATTATTATAATATTACTATTTTAAAAAATTATTATGAAACAAATTAATAATATAATAACAAGAAATTCTGCACGAGTTGCTAATTCTAATAATTCATAAGTCGGCATTGTTGTTTTTACATAAATTTCTATCATTTTATCAGTTATTTTACTATGTATTTCTTTAAATTTGCTAGAGATATTCTTAAACATCTTAATCACCTCCTTAAATCCTTTCTAAGCTTCACAATTATCAGAACATCTCATTACACCTACAAGTTGGCTTTGATACTCCTCAGCCATGCTATTGACTATGAAAATCTTTTCTTTCCCACATGCTTCACATAAATCATTTATTTCACATATATCATCTCTTTTCTTAATTAAATTTTTAAGCAAACTATCAGGATTATTTTGCAAACAAGCTATAATATCATTTAGTTCTATAATTACATCTGTCATACAACAACTATTTATTTCCTTCGAATTATCTATAATCATATCAATTACTTCATCCTCGTCTATATCAATTAAGTCATTTTGCTTATTTACCATTTCAATCATTATTATTCTCCTTTTATATGTATTATTGTATTGTTAATCTTCAAATACAATTTCTTTATGTTCATGTATATCTGAAATAATTAATTCCCTTCCACAAATTTTACATTTATTTAATTTATTTGTAATAGGATTTTCTAGGACATTCGATTCATGCCAATTTTCATAGTGCCTTTTGCAATTCTCATTACTACAATTGTATTGAAAATCATAAAACATTCTTAAATTCTCAGGAAATAATTTTCTTTCTATCCTATCCAATCTTTCTCTTATATCTCTATCCATTAAATAATTCCTCCTTTCTTTAATTGGTATTATTTTATTGTTGATAAATTATTTTTCGTCTAAATATTGTCCTTTAGGTCACTTATTTCATCATTTAAACTTAAAATGTCATCCTTCAAATCTGAGATATCATCTTCTAATTCATCAATTTTAACATTCTTCTTATCTATTATTTCGTTTAATTCAATTTCTACATTTTCTAATCTTTCAATTTCAGCGTGAGCATTATCTACATATTCACTCATTGATTCCATAGTACGAGTCATATTATCCATAAGTGTGTTAAATTCTACCTTACCCATAAAATCACCATTATGATATACTTTTAAATCTGCATTCATATTATCATCTCCTTTCAATATCTAGTATAGTTCAATATCTTACCAAAGTCAATAACTATTTTATATTATTATAGTTTATTTCATTTTCAAGTTTTCTTTATCCTCTTTTTCACTTATGAGGAAACAAGCCATCATAAAACGTACAGGATCATGTATTAATTTAGCATGAAGATAATCTAACAATTCAAAATATTCACATTCCTCTGCTTGAGCTAAATCAAGAATTTGTATTGATGGTTTAATTCTTTTACATTTATAAACAGTTGGCTTACCTGATTTTCTAAATACTATCTCTTTACAATTCATACAAAAATAACATTTCTTATCCATTTGATTACTCCTTATCTTATTAAAACACTTCCACCTGCATCTATATTTCCTTTGTGTTCTCCTATAATCTTTACAGAACCTCCAGAATCTATATCACCATCTACATTGCCTGTGATATTAGCACTCCCTCCACAATCAATACCATTACTGATATTACCTTTAACTTCTACAGAACCACTACAATCAATCTTATCACAATTACCTTCTACAATAACATTTACTGTTCCATTGTTGTTATGTAAATCTGTATTGTCAGTATCAATTTCTTTGCCATTTACAAATATTTTGTTATTTATAACACTTACATTTCCACTTGGAATTTGTATTGTTTTACCATTAATAGTTACTATACTTTTACCATTTCTATTACTCATAGTAACGGATGATGAATTTGAAATAGATTGTATATTACTTCCTATATTTTTAAATATATTCATTATTATCATCTCCTTTATTTATTATTATATGTAGGATATCCGATAGGATAATCTCTTCTTAATATTCTCATACATAAATTATGTTGACACTTATGTATTCCATCTGCGAAATCATCTATTTCACTAGGATGTTGTTTTTCTAATTTAATATATTCATTCCATGCAGTTACAAGAGCATCCATTACTTTACCTTCTTGTTCTGTTAATCCATCATCTCTCACATTGGAAGTCTCCTTTTTAAATAATTGTGATGCATTCTTACATTGATTAAGGAATTCCCTACTTATTTTATTTTTATTACTTTCTTCTATAAATTCTTTGGCTTTCTCATTTTTAATAGCAAACATATATTCACCTCTTGTCTTTCTTAAAATTAAATATTTCCTCTACATACACTTTGTTAAATATAAATAGAATTGGCTTAACTATTAATAAACAAAATATGTAATCTAGTATGTAACTTAATTTAATTTTCATTTATCTACCTTCTTTATTTTAGATTATCCTATGATATCAAGTATTTTTCTAATAGCTTCATGTTCTTTTATGATTCTTATATCTTTTATTATGTTTCCATATTTAGCAAGTCTGTTATATCTTGAAATTCTTTTATATATGTAGTTTTTATATTTCACCTATTTCTCCTTTACACTATATTAATTTTAAATACTCCAATCAAATTCAAAATTCCAATTTTCACCAAGTTCCTTTTTATTATTTTTCTCAAAACATATTACCGTTCCTTTTTCAATATCTATATTCTCAATATCAATATCTTTAGTTAATGTAATTTCCATAACTTCTATATTGTTTATTTTATCAAGCTCATCAATTTTATGAGAAAAACTACTTAATATATCTCCCTGTTCATCGTTTATTTTAAAGATATCACATAAGTTATAATATAAACTTTCATCTATTGTATTGTCATATTCGTCATAATCTGTAGAATCGGATATCAAATATTCATAAATGGTCATTTCTTCAAAATCTATATCACATTCTACTTCTGAATGTTTTCCGTCAAGTTCTCCAACATAAACTTCTAAATTGTCTAATTCTTCTTTATTTTTTAAATAAAAATCATATGGAATATACAATTCACCATAAGCTGTTGCATTTGAATAATACCCTTGTGCAAAAGCTGATATTTTAACTATTTTTGATTCCTTATTAAATTTCATTATTAACACTCCTTTTATTTTATATTATTGTAATAAATATATGAAAGTAATATTTTATTCACATTTTTGATTTTGTAATGTAGTGATAGCCCCATTCTCAAAAGCTAAATTATTAAAATAAGGTCAAACTTGCTTAAACCCTCATAGGATGCTTTAAATTTAATTTATGAAACCTTTTGAGATTTATTCAGAATATAACTGTTTAAATGATGATGTAGTAAAAATCAAATATTGCATTCATCCATAATTTTTAACATGTGATATTCAGCTCTCTCTATTTTACCTTGTGGTGTTTTGTCTCCCATACCTTTTGGTTTACCCATTATAGCCATCATAATCCATGTACTTGAATCACTACTGTAAAGATTTAGGCATCCTTGCGTAATCTTCTTACTTGAACTTCCTAACAAGTGAAATTTAATACTAGGGTATCTTTCAATTAATTCGTTTATCCAGTCTGCAATTTTAGTTTTGTTTTTTTCGGGTACTGTTCCACCTAATGCGATGTATGTTTCCTTATCTTCGTTTATGTATTTTTGCAACCAAATTTCGTCATCACCATAATGAAAGCAAGGTATAGGCATTAATCCTTTTATTTTCATAGTTTTATAATACCACCATGAGAATTCAGCATCTCCTATAACATCTAAACTTATATATTCACCTATGTATTCCTTATTGTTGTTTACATATTGAATATAATCAACCAATGCAATATTTTTATTTTTTGTAAAAGCTGAATATGCTCCCGAATCAAGTAATATATATGGCTGATAACCTATCATTTCACACCATTCTTTTAAATTCCTATTTTTAAAATAATGATAGGACAATAATATATTTGGTGGTTTAAGTTTTTTAATAACTGCAATTTCTTCTTTTGTATTGCAAGTGACAAAATACATTTTTTTCATACTATTCCCCCCTAAAATTAATTATTATATTTTATCCGTCTTTAAATTAATTAAAATCATACCAAAAGTATAAGCTGAAATTATTTGACCTACCAATAAACTCGGCATTAATACCATATAAGGAATATGTAGTAAGTAACTCAGCCAAATTGGAACTATTAGAGAAGGGATAATTGCTATAGGTAACACACAAATCCATTTAGGGGCTTTTAGTTTCTTTAATAAAACAACTCCTAATGTGGTAATTATTCCTACAAAACACCCTCCAAACATATCAATCAACCCTAAACCACCCATTAAAGTATTACTTATTAAATTTGCTACTCCTAATGGAATTATTAGAAATGGAAATTGATATCCCAATGCATAAATACCTGTAGCTATTCTTACTTGAAATTGACCGAATGCAAAAGATTGCGTTAATAACATTAAAATAATGTAAAGTGCTATTGCTATAGCTGATATTGTTAATTTTTTTGTTTTATTCATGATTTTTATTATCTCCTCTTATTTAAATATTTTATTATTTTGTTCTATATGATTGTGAATAAAATTTGATTTTTAAATGGTTATGTATTATTTTAAATACTCAATTACTTTTTTCATTAACTCTAAATCTACATCCTTACCATTTATCTTAAACTCACCTTTTGCTTTAGATAACACAGTTGCAGTTACGCGAAATTTAATAGGGGTTTGATAGTATTTTCCATAACCACCCATAATAATATCTTTCATAGGATTTATTTCATTGTAAATACTCAAAATATAATTATCAATTTTATTTATATTCATTTTAGTTACATATGGCGTATATAAGTTTGAAATTTCATCTGTTTCTATATCTGTAATAGTAATTAAGTATTCTTCATCAGTAAATTCAACTTGGTCACTATTCACAGTAATTGTATTATCACAATCTACAATTACATCTATTTTGAAAACTATATCAGGATTAAATTCAATTCTTGCAATAACTCCTTCAATTCCCTTAAATATACCATTTGTAATTCTAACGTTTTTCGTATTCATTATTTTATAATCTCCTTCATATATGTATTATTTTCTTATTTAATTTCCTCAATCTCATCATGGTATAAAATATATTCTTTTTTATCTTCATCTAATAAAACTGTATATTGGTTATATCCCCATCCTTCATAGAATAAATCAATAACTACACCTGTTTTACCCTTTAAGTCGCCCTCTGTTATTATAATGTGCTTACCTTCCAAATATATCATCTCCTTTTATTTCCTAAATAAATTGACCATTTTATATTAATTTATTTCATATACTGTATAAGAACTTTTAGATATTGTCTTTATTAGTTCACCTAAGAATTTAACTTCTAAAGAATCCTCATCTACCATAATACTACCTTCTTTGCAATTATCTTTTAATAAAGAATCTAATACACTAGCTTCATATTGTCTATAGTTTGTAGTTATTGCCTCAGAAAAATCTTTAGTAAAACTATTAGTTTTTAAATATTCTTCAACTTGTTCTTTTAAATTTAAAGATTTTAAAGTTTTATAATTTTTAAGTTTATCTTCAATGCCATACATAAAATCTCTTAACCATTCTTTTATCCCTTCGATATGATATTCTTTAGCTTGTTCTATAGTTAATTCATTCTCACTAGCTTCATCAAAATAATCAAGATAAGTAGTTTTTACACATTCCATTAAATCAGACGATATTATTTTTTCTTTTATATTATCTAGTTTTTCTGAGTCTATTAAATGAAAATTAAAAGAATGTCCTGAGCCACCTCCATGATTCTTACCTAATGTCATAATATGAAAATCTAAATCAAAATATTTATGAGAATTATCATTTTTATCGCTATATGTAATTTTACGTAGGTTAAATTTTAAGTTCATATCATTATTTTTGTTCCAATAACTAATAAAGCATTCTGAAATAAAACTATCTTTATCCTTTAAACTATCTATAATATTGTTTGACATAGTTTGTAAAAATTGTTTTAATTCAGTGATACATTTATCATTAAGTTTTTCTTTTAATTCTGCATTATCCTTAAATCCAAATAACTCATATAAGTTTTTATTCATTCCACCTGTTCTTATTATGTATTTCTCATCAATATCTTCTATAACACTTAATAATGATTCATATAATGTACCTTTCCCCATTTTAAGTAGTTCTTCTTTATATTCAAAATTCAATTCTAATTTCTTAGATTTCATAATATCTCATCTCTCCTTTTATTCTGACTTTTCTCTTTTCAAATATTCTTCATAAACACAATCATTTTTCTCATCAACTTCTGAATATTTAATTGTGTAAAAATCTAATATATTAATTCTATCAATTGTATTATATAAATCATCATCCATATTTTCCTCAATATTTTTTACATGAGCTTTTATATAATGTTTAGCTACTTCAAAAGCAAATAACTTTGCTACAAAATGTTTATAATAGTAATTTAATCCACATTCGTGATAGTAAGGATATATTTCTTCATCTGAAAGATAATCTTGCCCTTTATACCAAAAATGACTACATCCATCCCATTTTATACTACAACTTAATAAAAAAACTTCTCCATATACTGTATTGTCCATTGACCATGAATTAGGAATTGTTATGAATCCTCCAAATGAATGTGTCCACGTTTCTGTTTGTCTAACTGTTGCTATTATTGTTCCTGTTTTATCAATTAATTCTGCTTTTAACATATGTAATTATCACTCCTTTTTAAATTTAATTAATTACATTCTCTATATTCTTCTCTATATAATTCAATGTTATCATCTCTTAAATCAACTATGTACCATTTATTGCACTTCGGACACATAAACCATGCATTGACTTTCTCTTCTCCCGTTAGCTCTAATTCAGTGTTATCATCAGGACATTTATACATTTTAATTTATCTCCTTTTAATTTATAATTTATAGTCGTAATCTTCATCTATAAATACTGTAGTTATTCTATTTTTTTTAATAAACCTACTAAAATCAATATTGATTATTATTTTATCGTCTACACCCGAATGTCTTTCTTTTAATATATCAACTATATTTATATATTTTTTACTCATTTCTTCGTCACAATAAATATTAACTACTTTATCTGTTTCTATTACAATATTATTAAAATTGTTCACTTCATCCTTTCTAATTATATTCCTATCGCCTCTGTTTTTTATTACATGACCGTCTTTAATATATACACTTGATAAATCTTTAATTGCTTTAGTATATGCTGGAAAATCCTCTTGTGCACAGATACACTCTTTTTCTGATTCATGACATTTTGCACAATATATTGTATTTGAATAACTCATTATTAATACAACTCCCTTTTCTATTTTAATTTTATATGTAGTCCTCAATTAAGAGGAACATTATAAACTTACTTCAGATTCATCTCTTTGTTCAATCTCCTCATGCATTTTTGCAATGTTAAAATTAAATGGACTATTATCAATTGCTTTAGATGTTTCTTCAGAATCTACATCAATATATATCTGAGTTGTTGAAATATTGGAATGACCAAGAATTTTAGAGATTGTGAGTGTGTCAATTCCTTGTTTGTGCATAGTTGTGGCACATGTTGATCTGAATTTATGGGTGCTAAATTTATTAGGATTTAATCCTGCTTTAACTACATATTTTTTAACTAAATCTCCAACCGATTTTTTAGAAAGTCTAACTCCTAATCTATTTATAAATAATGCATCTTCGTGACCTATTTTAAGTTCTCTTTCTTTTCTTTCTTCTAACCAATCATTTATTGATTTCATACAAAAACTGTTAATTTTTAAAAATCTCTCTTTGTTTCCTTTTCCAATAACTTGCAACATATTCCCTTGAATACTATCAAGATTTAATACACTTATTTCTTCTCTTCTTAATCCATCATTTAATAATAAAGATATAATTGCCATATCTCTTTTTGAATTGCAATATCCATCTTCGATTGCATCAATTACTTTCTTAACTTCTTCCATTGTTAAAACAGTTGGTTTCCTTTTTTCTAATTCAGGTAATTCTAATCTTAATGTAATATTTTCATTTGCAGTTATAGCTTCATTAATTTTTTCTAAATAAGTATAAAATGATTTCAATGAACTGGTCTTCCTTGACCTAGCACACTTTCCATTCTTTCTTTCTGTTGTTAAAAATCCCATGAATGCGTGAATATCAGTTAATTTAATAGTTTTAATAAAAGTTACATCAACATCAGAAATATCAATATCTTTAAATTCAACATTACCTAAATCACATTTTTGTTGTTTCATGTATTTAAAATATAAACTTAAATCTGTAGAATATCCATCAATAGTGTTTTGTGATTTTCCTTTGATAATATCCAAATAAGTAAAAAATTCTTTAACTGATTTTGGTAAGTTTGTATTTGATTTATTATTCATAATATTCAGCCCCTTTTATTAATTTATGTAGATAGAAATTGTTTCGTTTAATATTTATTTTATATTTTTGTTATCTTAATCCTTATACCTTATTATATGCAATTATTGGTAAAGTGTCAATACTTATTACAAATATATTTTATATTATTTTAAAGTTAATATAAAAACAATGAAACTGATGTTCTATTTACTAATTTAATTGTATAAGCTTTTGTCAATTTCTGATATACTATTTGCATAAATAAATCTACTAATAGATATATCCTTATTACTTTTTAATATTAATTCGTCAGTATATTTATTTTCGTAATATTTTAACCTATTAAGAAAACTATCTTTAGGATTAACGATTTTAGGATTGATTATTAATTCTTCATGTATTTTATTCTCATATTTTATTAAAATAACAATCCATTTTGTGTTGTTGATTTCTGCATCATTAAAACATTTCTTTAACATTTCCATATTCCCCATACATAAATGCTCCTTTCTTTAAACTGGTTTTAAACCCTAATGCTATAATAAGACTTATAAGATTTAATTACCTTTAAAGTAATTACTTTCCTACAAGTCTTATTATAAACTATTGAATTATAGATGTCAATACTTTTACTAAGTTTATATTAATATATTGTTACTAGCTAAATCCAAGCAGTTTTCAATAAATCTACTAACCATGTACTTCTTTCAAGATTCTCTTTTTTCTTTATAGACCTATTAACTGTTATGATGTTGCCTAACATATAAACTCTTTCTTTAGCTCTAGTTCCCGCAACATATAAAAGATTTGAATTAAGCATGAATGTGTGTGATTTAGGAGCTATACAGATAACTTGTTTACTAGAATCTCCTTGTGATTTATGTATGCTTATACAATATCCTAATTCTAATTGGTTTAACTTATCCTTGGTATATACTACATATTTTCCTTTTCCAAAGTTTACTGTCATATCATTATATCCTACATCACATATTATTCCTGTATTGCCGTTAAATACTTCTGTAGTTTCCTCTTCTACTTTACCAGTCATTGGACTTATCTTTTTAATTTTAGATTTTAAATATTCTGGTATACTTGCTTTATAGTTGTTTTCCATTTGCATTACTTTATCATCTTTATAAAATTTATCTTCACCTCTTAAAAGAAATTTATTATCTTTTCTCTTTTGGATTATTTTCTGAACTTCTTTATTAACTGCCTTAGTACCATATTCTCCTTTGTTTTGAGAAGATAAAACCATAATATCATTTGTACTATATTTATCTGTTAATAATTTATTATATATTTTTATAAGTTGGTGTATTATCTTTTGTTGTTGAAGTTCTACAAATATAAAATCTTTAGAAGTACCACATATTTTTACACCATTGAATTCATTATCTAAAAATTTATCTCCATTTCTAATTTTTGTTACAACTTGCATTAATCCACCTTCAGCATATCTAAATATCTTAGTTAATCTAGTAATAGGAATTACTTCTGAAGTCAATAGATTCTGTGCAATATTACCACACCCAACCGAACAGAGCTGATATGAGTCAAATACTAGCAATAGTTTTGTTTTAGTTGCATCTATTGCATCTAATAAATGCTTGAATAAGAAAACATCTACCATAGAAAACTCATCAACTACAACCATATCAACATCTAATTTATTTTTCTCATTAAAAGTCCAAGGATTATCATTTGCAGGATTATAATGTAGTTGTCTATGGATAGTACCAGATTTCCTTCCTGTTTGTTCTTGCATTACCTCACTAGCTTTTCCAGTGGGCGAACATAACATATATGTCTTCTTATCTTCGTCTAGCATAGTTAATAAGTTCTTAACACTTGCAGTCTTACCCGAACCAGCAGGAGCTGTTAATATACTAACATTATACTTACATACGTTATCTAAAGCTTTTAATTGTTCATCTGTTAAGATAAATCCATTATCTTCTCTGTATAATTCAGTTTGCATATTAAAATCATAACTATTTTTAAGCATAGATGTCAAAGTATTAGCAATGTAGTTTTCAGTATTATATGTAGACATTATAGCCATTTCCTTAGTTTTCTTATTAACGTAAATATCTTCATCGTTTTCTTTTATAATAGTTACAAAGTGAGTTATACATTCAGGAGTTAATAAGTTACATTCTGTTCTTAGTTCTTTTATGCTTATTTTTGTATTTCCCTCACTCTCATTCTCTTCTAATATAAAATTCACACAAGCTTTCATTCTTTGTTTGGATATTAATAATTTTTCTGCAAATTTAAAATCATTGTCCTCTTTATCATTTTTATCTAATTCTAATAATATCTTATCTGCTGTGCGAAATCCTATCCGATTTAATTTACACAAACATCTATACGGGTTATTGCATAATTCTTTTTTAATTTTTGTAACAGATTTATATTTTTCATATAATTTTTTTATAACATTTATTGATATTAAGCCTTTAAATAAGTTAACTACTTCTATTAATGCAAAATTTTCTATTACTTTTCCTTTTATCCTATCAAATGTAGCATCCTTTATACCTTTAGTTAAATTCAAATCAACATCTGATAAGTCGTTTTTTATTATTTTATCTATTATGTTTGGATAGACTTTTAATAAAATATCTACGCTATTAACATTTATACCAATTTCACACAAAAATGTTTTAGAGGAATTCAAGTCTGTAGATTTGTCTTTCGTTGCTGAAGTAGCTTTATATTGTGCTCCAAAATTTTTATTAATTTCTAAACTAGCTTTAACCTTATATTCTGCATGAGGTATTAGGTTTTGAATATCACCTACTATTATATACTCCCCATTTTTATTACTAGCTAATTGTGGATATAGCTTTTTATCTACATCCACAACATATATTTTAAAATTCTCTGAGTTAAATCTTTCTCTTTTTATAGTACATTTAAAATCAAGCATAGTATTGCTCAAAACAATCACCCCAATTTATATTTTTAATATATTTCCCATCCATCTAAACTATTGTTAAATTCATTTTTCTTTGTCTGCCATTTGTCATTTTCATCCTTATACTTTTTAGGTTTCTTGGACTCTGATAAGATATGAACTATATCCCCTACTATTATAGGATTTTCAGAGAATAACATATAGTCAGATAATTTATATCTTACTTCTATACCTTTTTTAATATCATACATATTTAGATATCTAGTAGTACCACGTTTATTTTTAAACTCATCAATTTTTATTACATAGTATAAGTCTTTAACATCTAATTGTGTTATAGGATAGCCTAAATACTCTATTTCAGCGAATAATTTATCTTTGAGAAGGATGTCTTTATCTTCTATTTTCTCTATTAGTTCTTTTATAAGACCACTTATATCAACTTCCTTATATGTTTTTGCAGTAGATTTTCCTGCGTACTTATCCATTAATGCTTCTGTTAAGCCTAACTCTTCTAAATCTGATTTTTTAAATTGTTTTCTTGTATATAAATTAGTATAATAATCATTAATATCTAATAGTTTTTTTGACTTACCAAATTCAGAAAAGTAATCGAGTTTAATTAATGCTGTTAATTGACGTATATTTATATTAATTTTTTCAGTTATATCTTTTAATAGGTCTAAGAAATCATTATAAGTATTATCTCTTAACTTATATAGTTGATTAGCACATAATTCATTTAAGTATTTAATAGAACCTACGCCTTTATATATTATATTAGTTTCTTTATCACATTTATATTGACCTATGGAATATCTAAATTGACAATTTTTAAGTTTAAATCCTTTGACTTTTACTAATTCTACTCCATTTGTTATGTCATCTTTAGTTTCAGCCCAATTTAAATACGAAGTAGTAAATTCTAATGGATGATAACATCTTAGATAAGCACAGTAATAACCATTCATAGAATATCCTGTGGAGTGATTGTATCCAAATTGATATTCTGAAGAATCTGATATAATTTGAATAAACTCTTTTGCTTCTTTTTCTGCAATTTCTCTAGGCTGAGAAGACACCTTACAATATCCTTCTAGTATTTTTGGAAGTTGTTCTTTAAGTCCTTTAATATCCTTATGTCCAATACATCTTCTAGTTGTGTCTGCATCTGAACCACTAAACCCACAAATATCTGTTAGGAATTTTATTGTATCTTCCTGAAATATTAACCATCCTTTGTTATCCTTTAATAGTGTGTCTATTTCCTCTGATGGATTAACGTTATACTCACCACGGATTAACTTATCTCTGTAGGATTTACCCGAAGGTCTCAGCGAGGCATTCACCATCGACATATTATTGATTGTTTTACACTTGAATTGAGATATTAAGTCAAAGGCAAATTTACTTTCAAATTGAAATAAACCTACATTACTACAGTTCATATCATTCCACACTAATTCATCGTTCCAATCCATCTTATCTGCATACTGCCAATCTTTATTTATAAGTTTATAAGTGTCCTGTATTACACCTACAGTTTTTAATCCAAGTATATCAAATTTTACGAAATTTAAATGTTCTACAGCTTTCATAGAACAAAATGATATAGGGAAATTCTCGTCTCCACCCTTATAATATATGCCCAAATTATCATAAAGAGTTATAGGACTTCCTATCATACCTGCTGGATGATTTCCTTTTGAAATTATAGTTCCTTTTATTCCATCAAAATAATAAAATAATTCCTTATTGTCTTCTCTAAGTTTGTCCCAACCTTCTTTTAATTCTCTTATTCTATTCTTTTTTTCTTTATTTCTTATTATATTAGTATATATATCATAATCGTCAAAATTAGGAGATTTACTTGTAGCCTCCTCTAATTCTTCGAGATTAACTTCTTCTTGAATTATTTTAGAATATTCTTCAAATATACTATCAAAGCTATTTTTTATTGTTTTAACAAAACCTATGTCATCATATTTTAATCCTTTTGAAAGCACATCAATACTTCCTCTATCTTGTATGGTGCTTAAAGACAATATGTATGATACATTTTTATTTCCAAATCTATCTATTATGTATTGATAAACTTTTTTTCTATCTGAGGGAGCGAAATCAGCGTCTATGTCGGCAAGAGACACTCTATCTGCGTTACAAAACCTTGAAAATACTGTATGCCACACTATAGGGTCTACATCTGTTATGTCTGTTATATATGCTATTAAACTACCTCCCACTGAACCTCTACATGGGGATGAGTGTATTTTATTTTCTCTACACCAAGTCATTAACTCTGACATAAACATCATAAAGCTACCCATCTTTTGACCACTCATAGCTTTATATTCTTCGTTTATTTTCTGCTTATATTCTTTTATTTTGCTTTTATCTATAATATGTTTATCTAGTTTCTCTTTTAACTTATTTTTAATAAGAGTCTTCCATTGCTCATTTTCATTATCTCCATAAAGAGTAGGATATTTAAATGTTTTATCTAATGTGAATTCTTCTACCATATCAGCAAATTTGTTTGTATTATCAATAGCTTCCATATATACTTCTTTTGGTAAAGCGTCTTGATTTTCATAACTTTTAATTAATTCATCATAGTTTTTCCAAGTTAAGTCAAAAGCATCTTCATCACCATAAAAACTTTCTTTGGCTATTTGAAGTATTTTTCTACATTCAGCCTTATAAGCAGTTGATGAATGAGTGTCTGTCCCAGAAATCAATGGAATGTTGTATTCTTTAGACCATTTATATAGTTGTTTATTAAATTCAATTTGATGGATATGGTTATGATATTGTATTTCTAAAAAACACCTATCATTATTTTTAGATAACCATGCTAATAATTCATTTCTTTTTTCTATATTATAATCGTATAATTCTTTTCCATCTTCTTTTTCTAGAATCTCTTTATCACTAAGCCTCCATAGAGGAGAAGATATACAAGCAGTTGTAATTATAATATTCACACTAGTATTCATTAACTCTTCAAAAGATATTCTAGGGTTATAATACATATGTCTATCAGTTTTATCTTCTTTTATTCCTTTAGAAGTAGATAAAGCCATCAAAGTGTTGAGTTCCTTAACTCCTTCCCAATTCTTAGCATATAAACCTATATGCCATCCTCTGATATTGTCCTTTAAATTAATACATAAATAAAGCTCAACGCCATGTATATATTTTATATTATTTTTATCGCAAGATTGTTTCTTTTTTACCCAATCATATATTCCTCCATGATTACTAAATGCAATAGCTTTCATATTACATTTTTTAGCTAATTGAATATATTCATCAAATTTAGTACATGAGTCGGCATATCCATTACAATTTGATGTATCGTCATGTAAATGTTGCACCACATAGTTATCCATATCTATTATCTCCTCTTTTTACAAATCTTTCAACCAATCATCGTCTTCTTCATTTTCTGTACTACTTTTATATTCTTCTTTTACAAAGAAATCTAAGCTATCCAAATACTCTTTGTATGGTTTATGCACTTTAGCCGAGTACCCACAGAGGTTCGAAAAGAAAAATTGATTAGTACCATCTATTTCAGTCCAAAATAGTTCTTCAGCTAAATCTATGTATTCGTTTTGTATTTTTTTATCATTTGTTTCTTTAACCATAAGCATTAATTGATTATATTGATGGGTTTTTACATTTATTTCATCAAGTGTATTTTTTACATTAGATTTTAAATCATCTACAACTTCTTGAGTTAAAGGTATTTCTACATAACAATCAGATACATTATATTTTTCTGATATATCTTTAGGAATATTATCTAAGTTATTATTTTCTATAGCAGTTTGAACCATATCTTCTATTTCTAATTCATCATACCCACTTTCTTTTAACCACATTTTTAAATTATTTTCTAGTTTACAAACATATTCAGTTCTTAATCCTTTAGTTGTTTTAGTTTTATGCATTCCTGTTTCTTTATCAATTCCTTTTAATTGATATTCTATTAAACAGTATTTAAGAAACGACCACCTGATTATGATTTTATCAATAGGAATTCCTTTTTGTATTAGTGATTCTGCATATAATATTAACTGAGCAGATTCTTTTTGAATCTTTTTACCAACATACATAGTCGAACTCTTCCAATCTGTAATTATAAAATTTCCTTTATCATCCTTATGTACACAGTCAATATAGCCCTGAAAGATATATTGACCTACTTTTATCGTCACAAATTGTTCTGTAATTACTTTAAAAGGTATAACATTATGTTGCTGAAAGAATAGTCTCATGTTTGCTTCATATTTGTCTCCAAGCTTTCTATTTGCCTCTTCATCTTTTCTATTGTATTTGAGTTCTGCTACATTCATCTCAAATAACTTATTCTCATATTGTGGCAACATTTCATCATAAGTTATTTCATTAGTGTATAGCTTTTCAATAATATCATGTATGCCATTTCCTGAAACTCCCCAAATTGACGTTTTAGTTTCTTTTTCATGTTTTAGATATTTTAGCATCCAACCAAACGGGTCTGTTTTATATGAATTGTATTTTGAAAAACTCCATAATTGGTCTACGTTATATTTCTTTTTAATTTTTTCTAATACTTGTTTAGATTTTCTTTCTCCCATATTTCTAACTCCTTTTTATATTATTATATGTATATTACTCTATTTAATAATACTTTGAATATTCTAATTCCCTTATCAATGCAACTATCTTTCTCTCCGAGTAATCCATACTCATCGTATATATAACCTGTTTTTCTAAATATCTTAACTTTATTGCACATATCAATAGATAATTCTTCTTCCATATCTTTGTCCATTGCAAATATTAAAGTAACATCTAAACTAATAAGTATTTTTATCTGTTCGTCAGAAAGGATATGACCTCCTAAAGCAACAGTGTTTTTAATACCCAGTGAGTGACATTTTAAAGTGCTTTTCTCCGCTTCAAAAATTATAACATAACCTGCTTCTTGTATATGTTTATAGTTTTCTTGTAATCCATATATATTCATAGATTTTGGAAACGATACTAATGGAAAATATTTGGGAATTCCTAATTCTTTATAGTTTTCATCTATTGTTCTTCCTATTATTCCTGTATATTGATTATTGTTATTACTTGCCCAGTAACGCCAAGGCAAACAAACTCTATTTCTTAATCTACTATAACCTATACCAAATTCTTTCTGTGTATAAGGCATTATGCCCTCTCTAATCCAATCTATATAAGGAATACATATAAACTCTCTACATATATCTTCATTATATATTTGTAAATCTTCATTGGTAAAATCTATATGTTTTCTTTTAGCTTTTTTAAATATTTCTAATATATCTTTTTTGCTTTCAACTTTTGTGGTTATAGTGTTTGTATACTCTAAGCCTAAGATTTTATGTATCACTCTAAGAGCTTGTGGAAATATTAGACTTTTTATGTCCATAGTTAAAGTGTATATGTCGCCACTCATTTCATTACTTTTAGAATATACAATAGTTTTTAGTGTATTCTTCTTTATACAAACTGCATTACAATCATCTCCATCAGGCAAAGCACACCTGTATTCTTTCTTATGTGGCTTTATATTAGTACATCCTAACCATTCTAATATAAGTACTATTTTCTCATTCTCTATTATATATTGTTTAAGGTCATAGGGTTTCAAAACTCTCCCTCCTAATACATATCGTATTTATTTTGTATTCTTTTATTGTATCACAACTTTATTATTATGTATATGATTAACAATTAATTTTATATTATTATTTTACCAATCTGGATTAACAACGCATAATCCTACTTCAGAGTATATATTTCTCGAAAGGTCTACTTCCGTTACTATACAAAACTCATTAGAACGACCAAATCTATTTTTAACTAAAAATATCAATTGATAATGTTTGTCTAAATCCAATACAACTGGAAGTTTAGTTTTTTTGTTTTTACCACCTAATTTATATACTTTTAATTCATGCTTTTCACCTTCATATTCATCTGGTAGAACCCATCTTGTCATATAGCAACCACTTGCCACGTCTGCTACGTTCTTAGCTCCTGATATAGATTCCATTGTTAAGCATCTTTGCTTAACCGATTGCTTTGTCAATTGCATTGTACATAATAAACATACATTTCTTGCACTTGGCTTAATTAAATCATATAGCTTAACAGAATTCATTTGTAGTTCCAACCAATTATTATCACCTGCTTTTGATGTAGCATCGTATTTGAAGGTATCAATAATATAGTATACTACTCCCATTGATGAGTATTTTTTTATTATTTTCATAGCTTTATCTGTCGTATAACTTTCTAAAGGTACAATATAAATTTGTTTATTATGCTCTTTTAACCATACAGCAGATTTTTTTAATTTATCCATATCTTCTTTACTAAAGTTTCCATTATTAATCTTATATTTCTGAAAATCCATCTTATAAATGTTATTGGCTACCCATACTAATAATTCGGCTTTAGTTTTTTTATGGTCTTCTTCATTTATCATTATACATATTTTTTCACCTTTTTCTAATATACTAGGCAGAATTAAACTCCTACAAAATGAACTTTTACCTGTTCCACTACTTCCTAATAACAAATAAAAGTTACCCCTATTTAAGCCATTTACTTCTGCATTAAAGATAGGCATATCATAATAAGGTAAACCAATTGAACTTCCCTCATTAAGTTCTTGTATAAGGTCTTCTAACCCCTCTGATACATCGTAACTCTTATCTTCGCCTTCTGCATTTATAAATATATGATTAAACACGGCGTCATACTCGTCATATATGTCAGATGTTTTCATGTCAACAAAATCTTTTAATCTGTGTGCTATTGGAAATTTTGCTTTAGCTAAACTTATAACCGTATTCCACTTCGTTAGTTCTTGTATATATCCATCAATATTTTCAACTTTTACATAAGTTTTAGCTAATTCTATGATTTCATATCCACCGTATTCTATATATTTTTCTCTTAGTTTTGGATGTTTTTCTAAGTATAAATTTATAGTAATTTCATCTAACACAGTTTTATTTTCTTTTACCATTAATGCGTTCCCAATAGCAAAATATACTTTCCATTCATTATGTAAAAAAGAAGATACGGTAAGTTTATCATAGTCATAAAATAAATCTGGTTGCTTAAATAATATAGATACGATATTACTTTCACATATCTTTTTATATTCTCTTATTTGCTTTAAAGCCTTTATTTCTGCTTCGCTAAAATCAGGTTTATCTTTTTTTATTGCCATAATGCATCTCCTTTTTACCACAATCCATTTAATCTGTCATTTTTAATTTCTTTAGTCTTTTTTTTATAAATCGCCTTGCCATCGTCAACATTAACTTCAACTTTTGAACCTTGTATTTTAGCCTTTTCAACTCTATTCATTTTATCAACTACATCATTAATTTTATTTTCAATTATTACCATCATATAGTTAAATTTATGTCCTTCATTCTGAAAAACTCTTTCATTATTTTTAAATCCATTAATTATCTCGAATTTATATAATTTAAAAGTGGTTGATATTTGTTTATAAGTATAATGTGCTAAAGGTTTTGTACGTTTATTTGCCATGAATTTTCCTTGTGAAAGACCTTTGAGCCGAAGAACTAAATTTTTAGGCAAGTTTTTATCAGTATATCCCAATACACTTCTTTTTACATACTCATATAATTCATTCCATTCTTCAATTTCTTGTTTTGTCATACTTTCGCTTTCCATATATTTATCACCTCTTAAAATTAAAAATATAAGGACAGAATTAATCCATCCTTATTAAGTTGTATATTATTATTTTATTTTAATGTTTTAAGAAAACTAATTAATTGTTTTAAAACATCAACATCAGTTGTATCTAATTGCTTTACATCTATGTTTAATTCACTTAATTTATCTTTAACAGTATTAGTTTTATCCTTATCGGCTCTATTTTCTTTTAAGAATGATATAATTTCTAAGCCTAATTCATGTGATAATTCTGCATTGTTTAAAACACCTTTTACTGAATCTTTTAAGTTTTTAGAATAATTAGCATCCATAGTTTTACCTGATTTTCTTTCTTCAAAAACGGGTTTCCATATATCAAAAGTGCAATTTTCTATTATCGCTCCTACTTTTGTAGCGTGAGTTCTATCTTTTACTACTTCTGCAAAATATTTTATGTCCTTAGTTTTTTTATCCATTTCTGTGTAAAATCTAAGAATAACATCATAATCAAAAGGTAGTTGTTTATGAACATCTGGCTTATATCCTATAACTACATTTTTATCGTCTGTTAAATCTAAACCCTGAGCAGTTGATACTATATGTATACCTTTAGCCGATGCAGTTATTTTTGCTTGTTGTAGCTTCATACTTATATTTTTTATTCTTGACCACTTGGCTCTTGCATCTACCGCTTTACCATTAGTTCTTGCTTTTTTCTCTTCTACTTCAGTAGCACTAATGTCCATTGTGTTATAAAACTTAGTTTCACTATCTATCATCAAGGTTTCTACGCCTTCAACGTCTCCTTCTATAATAGCATCTAAAGATTCTTCTAATTCGTCTAAGTCTGATGTGTTATTTACTAAAAGTAGATTGTTATAAGTTTTACCACCTATAACAATATCTTTGCCTTCATCAAATGCTAATCCTGCCTCAGAATCTATGCAGGCTATGGAGGGACATGAAAGTCCAAACCAGCTCTTACCTTCATGTGTTTTACCAAATACTAAAAATTTACCACCTATTCTTGTTGTTTGTGCTTTTCTAAATCCCATTAATAATTCCTCCTCTAAATATATTTATGATTTAACTTTATATTTTTTTATATTATTATATTAATAAGGGGAATTGCACCCCTATTTATGTATTTTTATATTATAAATCTGATAACCAATCTTCGTCCTCATCATCATCTTTACTGTCATCTTTTAATGCTTCGTCTAAATCCTTATCCTCTTTATCACTTGTTTGTTCGTCCTTCTTTTCCTCTTTATCCTCAACAATAACCTCTTCTTTATTGTCTTGTTTAACAGGTACTAATGCACCAATTATCATAAGTGGATTAACATCATCTTCCTCATAAGCATCTATAACTTTATCTATAGAAGGCATTTTTACATCCTCACCAATATATTTAATATGAGGCTTACTTATTACCATTGTTTCAGGTTTCTTACCACCATTTTTTAATGCAATTTGACCTAAAATTTCATCTTTATCTATGTAACCTAAATCTATTAATTCTTTAATGTCATCTGGAATATCATCTTCTGTAACTGAAACAGTGTTTAAATCACCTTTTGTAAAATAGCCATCTACAGTTAATTGAGTTAATTTCTTACCTTTTACTTTAAATACTCTTAACATTTTTTTAACTTGCTCCATATCTTCGCCCATTTTGAAATCAAGTGTTTTTACTATTGGTAAATTAGTTCCTTGTTTAGTTTTACCTTTAACAAGATGTCTTATAACTTTGCCATCAAATTCTTTCATATAATCTACTACTAATCCTGTAATTGGTACTGTCATAGTTTCTTTGTCTGGTTTTCCTATAGAGTCTGAGTCTAATATAATAGATTGTGTAAAGGATGCTCTGAAATCTTTGTACTCAGCCTTTGATAATACTAATGATGTAATTTCTTTCTTAACTTGTATTGCATCATTGTATCTTGAATACTTTAAATCGCCTTTGACATTAACCACAGTACCATCTTGTAAGTTTTCTTCAGCATATTTAATACCATCATAAGCTGATAAGAATTTCTTATATTCAACTTTATCATTTTCTTTAGTTAATCCTACTGTAAAGAAGTTTCTATCTCCACAAGAAGCTACTATCTCTTCGTCAAATCTATCTTCCCAATCAATAGTGAAAAAGTTTTTAAAATCATCTACATCAAACCCTGCTTCATTTTTCTTCTTACCATGTACCATAATTTTATTTTGTCTTTCTGTGCCATAACCAGACATTACATCAGCATAAATCATTCCATTGTCTCCGCAATCTACTGCTAAGTTCATGTGATTATATACCCAATCAGAATCCTCTTTTTTACTTTCCATATCTATTTTAAATGTAAAGTCTGAAACTTTAGCTTTTCCTACTAAATTAAATGATGCAGTACCTTTTTTTAATTGTGTTAAAACTACTTCCTTAGCCATATGTATATACTCCTTCTGCGTTAGTCGCCACTAAATTATTGTATTATTGATTTTATATTATATTGGTTTTAATGGATTTCTGAATCAAATAGATTTTCTATTGTCTTTACATTAATTGCCATATACTGATGCAATTCCTGCTATAATCAATATAATACCCATTAATCCTAGTGGAATCCATAATGGACATAATACCCATAACCAACTCCATGCAATATAATGTGTTAATTTTAATCCTACAAATAAGATTGTTAATAATCCACCAAATCCTATTCCACCTGTCGATGTGCTATTGTTTGAACTACTACTCATAATAATTCTCCTTTTATATGTATTGTTCTTTTGTATTATTATAGTTTTAATACTTCTAAATATTAGGTGCTCGACTTCTCTTAATCGGCTTCCAATTATATCTTGAATTTGACATTCTCTCAGCTCCTTATTTTCTAATCGCATATCACCTCTCTGAGTGACCAATTAATGCAATTTTTAATTCTTATTTCCTTACTCTTTTATTCTACCATACATTTCCTTGACTTGTCAATACTTATTTTATATTATTATCAACTTATTTTATTCGTAATTTACATTTTACCTCTCTGAGTAACCATTAATGTAATCTACTTCTTTATTGTATCATAGCATTATTTCTAATACAACCATTATTTTATATTTTTATAAGTTTATTTTAAACTACCCATTATACTATTGACTCTATCTGTATCTCTAATAAGTCTTTCAGCATTCTTCTTATAGAAATCACTTCTAGCTCTTAACTCAGCAATTCCAACCCCAACCATATAATCAAATGTATCTTCTTCACAACACCTTGATATTCCTTTTCCTACAATATAGTCGTTGCTAAATGTACATATAACTTTATTTCCTTTTCTTCTGTATGTAATATCATAATTCATTTCTTTGCTGTTATCTAAATTCAATTGTATTTTATCCTTGCTTATGTATTGTTCACCTGTTATCACTTCAGTTCTTTTTACTTTATAAGTAGCAATTTTTTCATCAATTTGATTAATTTTATCAATATCTTCTTGTTTGATTTGTGCTTCTATCTCTTTAGTTTGTAATTGTAACTCCTCTAATTGTTCTTTTAAACTTAATGGTTTCATAATAGTAGCTCCTTCGGTTTTATATTTATTTTCTTCTTTATCAAAAACTACTTTTATAAAATTTATAATCTCTTTGTTCTTTAATTCCTTATATGATTTTATTTTTCTAACCTCGAAATGTTCAATATCATATTGAGTTGTTCCCCATATACCCATAATATTACCGTTTTTAGTACATACTATAGATATAGAATCATTAATATATTCAATTGTATCACCTGTGTATAATGGTTTCCCATCTATATCAAATAAAGGGGTTAACATACCTATGTAATCATATTCCTCATTTTTGTCTATTAATTTAGCTTTAATTTCATTTTTCATATCAATATTGTCTCCTTTTTATGTACTGTTAATTTATTTTATCTAAATACCTTCTTGTATTTTTGATAATTTTATTTAGCTCATCTCTTTCTGAATAAGTTATTCCTGCATTTGTTCTAATATTTTTTAAACAATCTAGTAGATTTTCTAGATATGTATTTGTTACTGTAATTTTATTCAAAGATTCTCTCTCCTTTTGCTTTTGAATTATCAATTAACAATTATAAAAAAATCTTTATTTCTACAATATACACCTTCGCCAGTATTAACCTCATAAACAGTATCATATTCAAATATAACATCATAAATATCACCTTCAATAAGATTAAAACCAGTAAATAAAGCCTTAACTTTCATATTCAACACTCTCCTTTATATCATTTTAATAACTGAATAGAAGTTCAATTTGATTCAGTTTATTTTATTTAATCTTCCTCTTTTTCAAACTCATCTACAATGTCAAACACTCTCCCACATATAGGACATTTGCAATCATAAATTGATACATAATTTTCATTTGTTTCATATTCTTCTTTAGGTTCAAATACTTTAAATATATTACGTGTTTTACAATAAGGACATGCCTCAGATGTTGTCATACTCCCACCAAAATAATTATTTGGAGTAGGATTATTTATTGAGTATATAGTATGAATCTTTTGATAAAACTCTTCTTTAATCGGTGTTATAGTAATCATTATTTATCTCTCCTTTATGTAATTATTTCTTATTCTTTTATTATAGTTTATTTACTTTTGATTGTCAACACATTTTATATTATTATATTGTTATATTGTTATTATTTAAGTTTAATTTTTAAGCAAACTTTATTCTGTCTTTCTTCCTCTGTGGTCATTGGTATCTCTTCTTTTATTCTACTTTCCATAGCATTCTTAAATATACTACATCCACCTTTTAATCCTATCTTATTACCCTTCTTACATTTGTTACAATATGTATTTATAAAACTATCATAGTCTTCTTTATCGTTGAATATTCCCATGCTAGGAGATACAGACAATATAATCTCTAGTCGAGGGTTAAGACTATCTATAAAAACTCTTTGAGTTCTAGCCCAACAATAAGTGTCATCTGTCCACACTATGTTAGATTCGGTCAAACAATCTTGTGTTAATTTTTTTAGATTATCGCTATCTCTGCCGACTTTATTCATATATACAACTTCATCTAGATATAGAAACTGATTCTCTACTTTTGTCCATTGTTGCTCTTCTACTGCAATTTGAATAACTTTTATCATTTTCTTTTTATAATCCTTACCTTCTTTTTTAAGATATGTACTACCAAACTTATTCCTTCCATAGATAAAATTAATAGACTTGGGTAAATCTAATGTTAATTTAAGTGTCTTATTCATTGCCATCTACTTCCTGCATTATTCCCAATTGGTTTACTCAATTGGTTTATATCAAATCCATACTTATAGTATCTACCCATAAAAGTCTTATATTTTATATTAAAGTATCTTGACCATTCAGCTAAACTTAAAGTTTTATTATCATATGTAAACATTACGAATGATTTGTTTTCTTTACCAAATAGAAACACTAAATCTATTTCTTCATTATTGTTTTGCATTTTTATGTATCTTCCATAAACAGTATGATAATTTATTTTCTTGTTTTCACACCATTCTTTTAAAGTTTTTGTTTCTGTTCCAATTGTTATATTTATATTTGTGGTTCTATTATTGCCTTGTACTTTCATAGTTACCCATCTACAGTTGTTTGGCTCATAATTACCTTCTACATTCATCCTATCAATAGTTAATACGTCAGTATATCCATTGTTTATTGACCAATTATAGAAACTTGTAAAACTATGTAACCATTCATCACAGATTTTAATACCCTTGTCTCCATAGTATTTATATTCTTCTTTGTTTTTATTATAGCAACGAGTTTTCATATTTACCCATGTTTCATATAATCTACTTCCCGTCATTCCATGTTTCTCTCCACTTAGGCAACCACACGATTTTATAATACTATGCTTTAAGCAATAACTTCGCACAATTGTAGTATTACCACAGTCACACAAACATTCCCATTGAGTTCTACCATCACTAGTATTAGCTACTCTTTTAATAGCTGTTAATAAATTAAATTTTCGATTTGTAAAATCTTCAATCTTACTCGTATCTTTCAGCTCCCTTTTATTGTATCATACATCTAATTTAATTACAACACTTTATATTATTATATTTTTAATTAATTTTATAATCCAAATATATCTTTACTTATTTTTCTTCCTTCTTTCATTCCATCTCTATAAGCTTTATCCACACATTCATTATGATTTTCAATAATATAATTAATAAATTCTTTATCAAGATTATCCACTATTCCAATTACTTTCAATAATTCATTATCATATAAAACCCTGTGCATATCATTATTAATATTTATTATTTTCTGACTCCAACCCATATTAATCTTCCTCTTCAATATCAAAATAATATCTTTCAAAAGGTAAAACTTCATATATTTTATGTTCAGATAATTGTCTACTTAAATCTTGAAAATCAATTTCAGATACACATATATTTTCATCCTCAACATACTTTTGATTTATATTTGCCATTATATTAACTAATTCCTTATGTGAGTAATTCTCAATTGTAGAAAATATATGTGTAGTATAATACTTGTAATAAGCATCGTCTTGTAAATGTGTTTCTACTTTAACTTCAATTAATTGTATTCCATTCATACTAATCCTCCCTCACAAACCATCTACCCTTAGTAGTAATCTCTTGTAAATCTTTATCACATATACAACCTAATATAGCAAACAGTGTCGAAATACTGATATATTTACCTTGTTGTAGAGCTTTTAGTCCCTCTGTTATAAATCCATTAAAAGGAACAAAATAATCATCTAAATATTCATGTTCAACTTTTATTTCTTTTCCACTTGTAATAGCTGTTATAAAAGCAACTGATTTATCTTCAAGTTTGATAAACTTCTTTAGTAAGAAACTCGGTGTATTGTCTTTAACTTCTTCCCATATATTATTATGTATAAATTTTAATTTACCACATATTAATGCATATTCTAGCTTCTGAGTTTTAACATCTATAAAATGGCATTTTGTGTCTTTCATTTCTTGAGTTGCCTCTACTAAATTATATTCTTTTGGTTTTTCTATATCATCAAACCATTCGTAGACATTAATTTTATACTTTTCAGTTTCTATTAATTTAACGCTATGACTTATACCACCAGAATTTAATACATTTAATGAAATTCCATTCACTGTGCATACGCCAGAATAATTTTCTTTATCAGTTTGAGTCCAACAATCACCTACACAATCCACATAAACTTTTTTACCTTCTATATCCTTTAAATTATTTATAGTTAATAAGTTACCTCTCATAATAATTATCTCCCCTTTAAATTTTTTATATTAATTATTCTTCTGTCCTATCATAGTGTTGCCATTTCATTAATTGATTTGTAAATATTAATACTTTATCTCTTAATATATCTATGAGTTCTTCTTCAGTTTCTACACTTTCATCGTTTTCAGTATTATAAATACTTGTTCCTGCAAATGAAATATTATCAACATAACATCCATAATTATAATCAAAATAGAATAAAGCATTTGATGTTTCTTCACATATTTCATTATTCAATATATCAACGACATTTATATAATTTTGCGATTTCATAATTAATCTCTTTTAATATTTGTTAATAGTTTTCTCTTTTCTATTTATATCGTCAATTAAATATTGCAATTCTTGTATAACTGCATCATATTTTTCAGGGTCTCCATCGTCATACCATCCTCTCTCCATTATTTGATTTTTCTTGTTCTGTTCGATTCTTAAATATAAATATTTTTTCAATTCTTCAATGTTTATAGATTTATTAATCTTCAATTTGCTATCACTCCTTTTTATATTTTTATACTTTCGAATAAAACACAAACTTTATTGACTTATTATGTTAACAATAAAACGTTATTTTTCTCTATTAGAATAACAATTTCTATCTTTTAATAGACAATATTTATTTTTATAAAGAAAACTACATTTGGTTGGTAATTGATTGCATTTTGTGAATTTACACTTTATAGCAGTACAGAAATTGACAATCGGATTTCTTATAAATATATACCATAAATTACTAACTGATGGACATTCTTTTTCACAATGACTATAACAATATTCAAAATCATTGTGATGTTTGCAAAATACAAAATTGAATTTTTGATTCATAATTTGACAATCCTCCTTAAATTTATTGTGCTACCATATTTTTGCAGTAACCTATTAACTACTTTCTAAATTTGATTGCCATTTTCTTTTTTCTGAAAAACTCTCACAATGTCCATTTCTTATTTCTATTTCTGTCACAACACAACCACTCTCACCATTGTTATAATCGCAACCACATGAATTACAAATTATGGCATGGTCTGTCTTTTCTAATATTTCATTTTTAGATTTTACAAACTCTAATGCTAGTTTATAGGTGTCTAGCTCATCTAGCAGATATTTAAACTCAAGTTCTTTTAAACATTGATTGTATGCTTCTATTTGCCCTGTTCTTGCATTTGAAGTAGCAGTTATTCCACTATCTATTATTGTTAAAGTAACTATAAAAAAACGATTGTTATATTCATCATATTTGCTTTTAGTTTCAATTTTAATGGTTTCTGGTTTTATTAAGTCGCTTTTATTTTTCTCCATATCATTCTCCTTTTATATTTATATTATTATATTTGTCTCATTTCGATTACACTTGCCATTGGAATTATTTCTAATGATCCATTATCTTTTCTCAAGAAAAATCTACCTGTGAATGGATTATCATAATTTATTAATGTTCCTACAACAGTTTCTATGTATTTACCATTTGCAGTAGATTCTTTATAACTTCCACCTTTGAAATAATTAATTGTATATTTCTTTTCACAACCTAATAAGAAATCTTCTTCTATTTCTTCATTTAACATCTTATTTATATTATCTCTTACATTCATTAGTTCATCTTTATTAAATTTCATTTGTGATTGTTTATATTCTCCTATATCTCTACCTCTGCCATCTTGCCTTAAAGAAATTATAAAACTCCTATCACCAACTCCTCTAAGACTATTTATTTTATATTCTGCTAAAAACAAAGTTACTTTTCCAATATTAAATTTGCCATTATGAATATTGTATTGTGTTAATCCTTTATATTCCTTGCTAAAATTAACTCTTGGTTTGCCATTATCACCTATTTTATAATTCGTTTCCACATGTATCGTTCTCCTTTATATTTATATTATTATATTTTATCTTCAATAGACAACACGTTGCCTTTTAATGGACATTTACCATTATAACTTTCAACAATTTCATTCACAAAAATAGGTTCTTCTTTAATAGTGCAAAAGGATGATTTTCTGGTTATATTAATTACTCCACTTAATTTATCTGTACTTTGAATATCTTCGTAAAACATATTTTCTCTCCTGAATGGACATGATGAACAGCTTTCTACTTTATATTGTAATTTAATTTTATATTCATACATTTATGCAACCTCCTTTATTTATATTATTTTATTATTAAACACACCATCCACAGATAATTTCTCCACATGCAGGACAAGTACAAGCGTAACATGCATCTGAATATTCTTTAAATTGTATATTATTATCTGGAATATTTTCTTTTACTTTATGCCATGTTTCGCAAGCAATATCACAATTCCAATCTGCATTAGGATAATCTTTATTTATTTTCCCTACTTCTTTATCACAGTATTTACACATATATTATTCCTCCTCTAATTGTTTAACTAATTCAATTAATTCATTTTCTACATATTCAGTTGTTCTGATTTCTCCACCTGTGTAAAATCTTCTTTCCATATCAACCATTGTGTTATAAGTTTTTTCATCACTTAATTCTCTTATAAGTTCTAAATCTTTTCCATCATTGTAATGACCACAATCAAATCCAATCCAACTTCTTTCATCTTGTACTGGATATCCCGTATCATCACCTGCATATGTAAGTCCACCATGTACTTCTACATCTATCTCGTCATAACCTTTATCTTCGTCTTTATGTCCTTTTGGTAATCCTACATATCCACATCTATGTCCCATTGATAACCCTAAGATTACACATCTGTAATCACCTATTATAAAATCCTTTTCTACTTTAAAATCACTCATTAATAATTCCTCCTAAACTTTATTTTTTTATTTATTTGTTAATTCCATTATAATCCACAGTTTAATTATTGTCAACATATATTTTATATTATTATGATATTAATCTAAATATCTATAAATTCAGTATTTCAATTAGTTATGACAAACTATTTTTGAAATGCATAGTTAATCTATCTCTTTAAAACTAATAACTGAACTTCCGTATACACAATTAGTTTTAATGTCTTGAAACAACTTATTTACTCGTCTGCATACAATTTTAACCTCATTTCCACCGACAATAACTTCATATAACTTTTCATTTTTATACACTTTAATCCCACCTTATTTATTTCACAATATTTTTGAAAATTCAGTTATAGTTTCTTTGAAATGTGAATCAATCTTTATAAACAACTTGATTAAAAGATAACTTTCCATGTCTATATACTTCATATTCGTACAAATCACTATCTAATTTTATGTTTTTAACTTGTATTAAATTTAATATCAAAAGTATCTTTCCTTTTAATTTAAAAGTTCCCCATATTTCTTTAGGAATCTTACTTTTATAGAACATATAAAACCCTCCTTAAATGGTATGTCGGCATCGATTTAAAACCTTAAACATCTATATCCATCCATTAATTTTTAATTTGTTTTTATGAACTCTATATTTACCTTTGTTACTAACTATTATATCTACTGCACATAATCCACCTTTACTAATAAATTCTTTACCCATCCAATCTAAGAAAGTTAATAACTCTCGTTCTTCTTTTGGAAACTCTTTGACAGATATAGTTAATATTTCATCTTTAAATCCTAATATTTTTGCTTCTGATTTAATCATTTTTAACATCTCCTTGTAAACTTATTTTTCTATTTTATATTATTGTATTAACGCTACATTTAATAATTTTTCTATGTATATATTTAATTTTTTCTTCTTATCTTCAGTACCTAAACAACTCAAGGGGTTTCCTTTAATATCTTTACTCCATAGTTCAAAATGAAAGTTTCCTCCTGTACTATTTTTTATTCTTTTAATTAAATATGGTAATATTATTTTAAATTCTTCATATTGTTTATAGTCTTCATTAATCCACTTATGTATTTTATCTAATTTTTCTTGTATAAAAAATATTTGTTTTGAATACCATACTTCCATATTATCTTTATGCTTAGAAGTATTGCATATTCTACAACTTGGAACGCAATTACTTAAATTTCCTTCCCCTTCACAATTTACATGCTCCTTGTGTAACTGTTGATTATATTTTATCTTATGGTCTTTCTCGTCTATTCCACAATATGCACAACTGTTACCAAAATATTGTTTGCAATCAATCCATTCTTGTTTGCTTATGTCATGCTTTTTATTAGAATATTCTTCATTGCTTAGTTTTAATTTTTCAGGATTATTCTTTTGCCAATTACTTAGTCTTTGTTTATATATTTCTTTATTTCTAATGTGCTCAAGCATATGCCAGTTCTTTAAATATTCTTTATGCTCACTTCTATACACCTTACTATTTTCATTGTTTTTTCCAGGATTAGCTTTATTCCATTTCTGGAATTTATCAATACTACATTGTTTACAATATGGATGTAGTCCATCGGAATGATTAGATTTATTCTTATAAAAATATTCTTCTGTACATGGAAACCACTCTTCACATATATTGCATTGTTTTAATAATATACCATTATCGTCTATTTTATGCTTTAGATTATAAAGGTATATTTGCCTTTCTTCTTTTTTTAATATTTTCACCTCTACTATTATATATTATTTTAGTTGTATATTTCTGATTCAAATGAACTTTTTATTGTGTCAAAATATTTTTGAAATGTTCGATTACTACCCTTTTACTTCCTCAACACTTTCTACTTCAACTCTACAACGACTTCTTAATCTTGCATATATATCATTGCATTCAGATTGTGCGATTTCTTTTGCTTCTTCAATATCTCTTGCACTATATACTCCACCAACATCAGAAACATTTATTGTTATTTTATAATCTTTCATCTTTAATAATTCCACCTTTCTTATTTCACACTTTCTCAAAGTTCAACAATCACTTTAAAACGAACCTTTTAACTAGTCATAATAATTCTAATTTTTGTAGTGATTCTTGCAGTCCATTTCTACAAGAGTCAATTAAAAAGTCTATAGTAGATTCTCCTAAAATAGTAGACTTTTCTTTGTTTTTTTTTAGCCTCTAATTCATTCAACTCTTCTTTATAGTATTTAATCATGTTTACAACATTAATTACTTTATTTGCCTTAGCCATATCCATACTAATATCCCCCCTCCCAACTTTCGCAATAAAACAATTCTTTTAACAACCTATAATTTTATTCTTACATTTTTTAATATTAGATTATTATTAGAATTATAATTGGTTATACTTGCACATATATTTATCCATGTGCCTTCTTTCACTAAATTTATTTTACTTTTTAAAGACTTCGTATACCATAAATATCTTTGTCCTTTTGCATCATCAAATCTAATAATATTTTCCCCAGTACGTTCTTGTATCTGAAAAATTTTCTTAACATACAAATCTATTCTCATAGTATCATCCTTCATAATAATTTTCATTTCAGATGAACTATTTTTAGCAAGTATACTTGCCCTTCTTCCCCCTATTATCTCACATTTTTCACTACAATATTTATCATCATTCGAAATTACATTAAATATTGTCCCACATATAATACATTTTCTTTCCTTTGACATAATACCAACTTGTTGCTTTAAATACCAATCCTTTTGACATGCTCTCATTTTTTCACGTTTTTCATCCGAAGAAACTTTGTAAGAATATATTTCTCTAAATTTCTTATTTATATCTTCTCTATGTGAGATATTTCGTTTTCTATATTCATTCTTTTGTAATTTTGCACATTGTTTACAAATCGCTCTTCTCTTAGTTCCATCTTTTTTAACTTTACCGAACATAACAATACCTAATTCCTTTTTACAATGACTACAAATCTTTTTAGCCATGATTTATCCCTCACTTTAAAACCATTCATTTATTACTATTTTAATGTCTTTGAATTTGCAACAACTAAAGTTTTAAATTTTTGTTTCATTACTTCTTTTGAAATCATTAAATTACATAATATTTCAGACGATATTTTATCTTCTTGTATCTCCATTAAAACTATCACACCATTTCTATTTGCTCCATAACAACCTTTTGCAAAATTCTCTCCAACAATATAATAATCTTCTTGTAAGCATTTATCTATTGCCTCATCAAAATCTAAATTATATTCGCTTTGTGATAGTTTACTTTCTTGTTTTACAATATTAAAAAGTATTTCCTCAATCTCACATAATGTTAATTTTTTGTTTGTAACTAAAAAATCATATTGTTCGAATACTTTAAAATTTTTAGTCGCAAACAACAGAGTTTTCATTTCATGAAATATATTATTTATTTTTTCTACATATAATTTTTGATTTTTTATATCTATAGTATTAGTGTTATAATCACTTAAAGAATACCAATTAGCAATTTCTTTTAGTTTTTTATGCGATTTATCTAAGTCATTAAACAATGTGACTTCTTTGTTTTCAATATATTTGGCTTTTTCCATAATTATATTCACTCCTTATTTAAAATTCACGATAGATTAGTTGTTTTTAAATCAAATATGGCTTATTATCCATTTTTTGATTCCGTCTTTAGATAAATCTCCCCTAGCTACATTTAATCCAAAATTAATTAATTCTTCCTGTGAGAATTTTAAATCAATTTTATTTAACTCACATATTACGCCCATAACTATAGTTCCAACCCTTTTATTCCCATCTTTAAAGCCATGATTATTGATTAGTGAATATGTTAAAGCCGATATTTTATCTAGTGTGGTTTTATTTAAATCTTCTCCACTAAATGTGAGAAACGGTGTCTCTAATGCACTTTCTAATAAAGATATGTTGTTAATTCCCTGTTTTCCTCCATGTTTCAAAATTGTTTGTTCATGAATATACATTAAAGTGTGAACCTCACATGACTGAAGTCACGTGCTTCTAAGATTACTCTTAGATTTTCCCACGTCATTGTCCTCGTAACCTACTAACTCAATGGGCGTATATTCGGATAGTACCTACCCTACTTTATATTTATTATTTATATATTAACAAGCCATTTCTAATCCTAATTCTTTTAATCCTTGTTTTAATATATTCTTACTTGCATTTTCATCTCTATTATGGTTAGTCCCACATTCTTCACAAATCCATTCTCTTACAGATAGTAATTTTACTTTTTTATTTACTGCTCCACACTCTGAACATATTTGACTGCTTGCAAACCAAGGACTGACTTTATGATAAGTTCTTCCTTTCCATAAAGCTTTATATTCTAGTTGTCTTGTAAATTCTGACCATGATACATCTTGAATACTCTTTGCCAAATTATGATTTTTTATCATATTGGAAACTTGAAGGTCTTCTGAAATTATTACTTGATTATCGTTAGTAATTTCATTTGACAATTTATTTGAGAAATCTTTTCTAATATTAGTTATTTTTTCATGAACTCTAGCTATTTTAACAGTCTGTTTCTTATAATTATTGCTATGAAGTTCCATCTTACATAACTGTCTTTGTAATTTTATTAATTTTTCTTCATATTTGTATAATGCTTTAGGTCTTTGCACATGATTATTGTTTGTATCTATAAGAAATTCTTTTAAACCTAAATCGAACCCTATTACATTATTACTTATAGGTAATTGAATGTTTTCTACGTCAGCTAAAATACTAACAAAATATTTACCACTTGGAACTTTGTTTATTGTAGCTGATTTAATTTTACCTATGAATTCCCTGTGCAATTTACATTCCACCCATTTTAATTTTGGTAATTTGATTTTATTGTTGTCAAAATTTAATTCTATATTATTATTAGTGAAGTTAGTTTTATATGAATAATTGTGGTCATGTTTAGATTTAAACTTAGGAAAACCTAATTCGCCACTTCCTTGTTTTGCTCTTCTAAAGAAATTTTGATAAGCAAAATCTAAATTGTAGATAGAATTAGTTAGAGCAAATTTATCTATTTCTTTAAGCCATAAATATTCTTTCTTTAATTCTCTATTACAAATATTATTACAATCAATTTTAGATAAAGATTTTTTATCATTCTTATATAATTCTATTTTCTTAGCAAGTATTTGATTATATACAAACCTACAACTTCCAAAAGTCTTAGCTAATTGTGTTTCTTGTTCTTTATTTGGGTATAATCTATATTTATAAGCTTTTAACATAAATAAATTCACTTCCTTTCCTATTTTTCTTTCTGACCTGCAATATAATTTCTTATTTGTTCTTCTGTATTTTCACTTACTGTTGCTATAAAATACGAGGGATTCCACATATGACCTCCCCATAATTTTCTCTTTAATAAAGGATATTCTTTCATTAATAACCTAGCACTAACACCTTTTAAAGCTTTTATCATATCTGGAATATAATGTTGAGGAGTGCATTCTATTAATAAATGTATATGGTCTAAATCTCCATTCATTAATAAAATAGTAAAATTATTATCTGTAGCTATTTTATGCAATAATTCTTTTAAATGTGCTTCTATTGTTTTTGTTAATATTTTATGTCTATATTTTACACACCAAACTATATGGTATTGAATTCATTTTGACAACTCCTTTAAAGCAACGTCATTGTCTTTAATAAATTTATCAACTAAAACTTTTTGGTTCTTATTGTCTTTTGTTCTTATATATTCTGCAAAATTTATAACCTCTGCCAACATTTCATCTGACATTTCTTTAGATATTTCCATTAATTTTTGTGCTAATGTCATGTTTAAAATCACACTCCTTATTTCACTTTAAATAAATATTTTTTAATACTTGTCTAATATATCTTCAACTCTACATTCTACATTAAATTTAATCTCAGCTTCTTCACTTGTGAAAGCTTCACGCCTAACATTCCACAAATCTTTGAGTGCTTGTAATAATTCTGATTTCTCTTTAGATATATCATTAGTAAATCCTTTTGGTATTAAAACTAATTCATCACCATTATCTAATTTCATTATTTATCATCCTTAGTAATTTATTTGCTTAAATTATATCATAAATCTTACTATTATTATATTAGCACATAATCAAATTTATTACAAGTATTTTATATTATTATATTTACTTTATTTTTCTAAAATTTTTCTACCACATATTTTATGAGCAAATTTTAATTCTTCTAGTCTTGTTTCTAAATCTTCAATTTCACTTTTTAAAAATCTTTTATATTCCTTTTGATTATATTCATTAGGGAATATATCATATGTGGTTCTGAATCTCTTTAAGAAGCTTAGTAAAAATTCATCCTTAGTCACATAATCTTCTGTTATTAAGTCAATAGTTATTCCTTTATATGTATTTGTTATAGTTCCTGTGCATTCAATGTTTTGTCTTATTAAATCACTATATTTTGTAGTTATCTCTTTCATAATTATTTCACCCTCTCAACAAATTCTTTTATTTTGAATCTTTCTTTAGCTTTGTCTATATATTTTTGTTTTCCTTCTTCTCCTATATCATACCAACACTTACCTGTTTTAGCTTCATCAAACATAATATGTGCATATTTTCTACAATCAGATGTTATAACTGCTTTAGCCCCACTTATTAACTTGTATGCAGTTTTACGATTATTTTCATTGTACATTGAATTATCCAAATAAACGACATAAATTATATCTTGATTTTCCTTCTCTTTCATATTATAAATTTCACAATCATCAGTATATTCACATTTAGCTCCTTCATCATCAACGTTATTGCAATGATACTCCTTTTGACCACTAATACAATCTTCACAAATATCACAATCTGATTCCTCACAAAAATACAATTTAAGTCCATACTCATTTCCACATCTATTACATGACATTATTATTCACTCCTCTTATTTTTAATTTATATTATTCTACTTATTAATAAAACTGACATTTCATTCAGAAAAACACAAATCCGTCTAGCCTATAGCCCCATTCTTGAAACTCGTTTTCGTTAAATAAGTGTAAATATTGCTATTATTTAATTATTTTGCTTTTATATTATCATCTTGTACCATTGATTAAATCATTTTGAGTTTCTAATTCCTGTTTCCACATTTCATCTATTAAATCATTTTGTTTATCTATATCAGATTCAACTTCCTTAAATTTGATACTTATAAGAGCTTTCTTCCAACAGTAGTCACATTCTATGTTATTACATTCTTGCTTATTTGTAGGTACTTCTAATCCATGTATATTAGGGCATAAGTGATAACTACAATATTTATCCATGAATTCCTCATATGTATTAATTTTAGCTAATTCAACTATATCTTCTCTATTCATAATTTAACTTCCTTTCTATTTATTCTAATACTCATAACAAATAAATTTATAATTAAACTATTTGTGCCTATTTGGAATCCAAATTCTATTTGCCAACCTCCACCAAATCTTCTAGTTCCTTTATTACTTCTCTTTTCTAAACTAATTTCATATTTTTTAGTTTCATATTCTTTTCTAAATACCCTTTCTTTTTTCATATTATTTCTCCTTCACCTCATATGAATAACTTTTACAAACATATTCTATATCATCAGATTTAAATTCAGCCAATTCATTTTCGCAATCTGCATCATTTATATAGAAAATATACATAGGATAATCATTATTTAGTACATTTTCGATTTTATCCATTTCACTAAATTCATCAACAATTATTACATTCTTAAAATATCTACCATCTTCTAATTCATTCCCTATAAGAATATTTGTACTTGATAATTGTTTGAATAATTTAAGCCATTCACCTTTTCCTGCAAATAGATCACTCACAACTATTCCATTATCAAATCCTAAATTCATTTCAATATATTTATTGATAAGGTCATATCTATTTTCTTTCAATAAACTCTCATATCTAATTGAACTAAAATCAAGATATCTTCTTTGCTTTTCTAATTCCATATAGTCATCAAATAATTTCTTATGTTTCTCTACTCCATATTCTTCTTTAAAAGTATTATCTAAATCTCTTTTAATACTTTGTCTTGACGCTAATACTCCTAATATTCTATATGTTTCTAAGGAGTCTGTTGGATAAAATTGTAGACAAGATTCACTTGCGAGTTGACTTCCCATAATATCATTTCCTTTCTTGTAATTTATTTATATTATTATAGTTTTAATGCTATCATGTGTAAAGTAAAAAATAGTGTGACACAAACCTTAATTAAACTTATAATTAGAGTATATCACACTTGTGTAAATATTACAACATATTTTATATTATTATATTAACTATTTTAACACTCCTTAATAAACCATTGACCATTTCTAATAATATCTTTTATATCATTAGAATCTAATTGCTCACTATTTAATAAATTAATCATATAAGCATGAAATTCCATATATTTATCTAATCCTTGTGCTTCTAAATCCTCTATTAATTCATATTCCACTTTACATTTTGAATTATAATCACTATTTAACACCCCCTCAAAAGTAACTCCTTTTTCTTTTGGAATTAATTTAAACTTCATATTTAACCATTTTTTAATAATATAACATTGTTCCCATGTATTCTCATCACTATCCAATATAAATATTGCATCAACATCTACTTTAACTATTCCTGTTTGTGACATAAATTTAGTTTCTCTAGGGAAATCAAATATTTCTGCTAATGTATATTCTTTATTATAATCATATGTAATGGATTGTCCTCCACCTAATTTTATTTCCTCTTGTGCTGATGTAACCCTATATTTTTCAATATCATTTTTAAAATATATACCAGATACAGAATCCATCCAACATTGTTTACAATTTCCATCTAACTCACAAATAGCCTTACTTCTTTCGTTTTCCATACTTAAACTAGAAGGGCAATCAAGATATTCATTATTCACAACAAAACAAATCTCACTATCTTCATTGTAACCATCTCTAGATTTCAAATAGTTACTTATAAACTCCTCTCTAGTAATTCCACTTGCAAACTTTTTAAAATCCTCTATGTTATCCATTTTAATATCCAATTCCTTTTCCATATAATTTATAATCTCCTTTTATTTATATTATTTCACAACAAAATATATCATTTGTTAACTATTCTTGTCTAATTTTCTACCACACATATAACAACATTTAATTTCTATTCTATCTCGTTCATTTCTACAATGCTCCCATACTAAATAGTATTTACCATCTTTTTTATCATGAATAATTTCTTCATCACCATAACTACTAAAATCTTTTTCCATATCCTCTTCATTACAACATTCACATGTACTCACTTTATTACGCTCCCTTTTTTTATATTTCACAATCTATCGTATCTATTATACTTTTTAGATAATCAATAATTACGTCATTGTCTAATCTCTTAAATTTTTCTACTTTATTCTTTAATTCCTCGGTAACTTCCATAACTTCTCTCAAACAACTTTCTCTGCTTTCTACGTCAAATTCTAAATCTTTATTCTCACTTTCTAATTCTTCTTTAGTATATGACATATCATCTTCCTCATATTTCTCTATTGCAAGACTTTCTGTAGCTTCAACTAATTCTCTATTATTATCTTTGTCAGCTAAATTTAAACAGTCTTGAAGATTATTAACTATCTCAGTTTTATTGTTATGTATAATTACCATTTCTTAATCTCTCCTTTATATTATTTTAATATTCTTTTATCCATATATCTACATCATTATCCCAATAAAACATATCATTAGTCCCTTTAGGATTTCTTATTGTAGCTTCTCCAAATTCTTCGTTCTCATCAATTTCTACTTTTATTATTTCATAACCTTTCATTTCTGGTTCTTCAAACATATAAAATAAACTATAGAATATCATTAATAATTCCTCCTCTTTCTTACAATTCTATAAATCCCATATCCTATCCCTATTACAACCAACAAACTTAATATATCATGCCATCTTGAATATGTTGTCATGCCACCCGTTACTATATTCACAGGATACATACTATGTTGTGATATAGCTTGATACATCCAAAAATGTGACCAATAACAATTGCTATAACTAAAACTGTAATAACTTGGACTAAAATATGTACGATAAGTTGGATGACTATAATAATTATTTATGTGAGAAGTTCTATAGGTTGTATAATTATTGTAATTTCTTGCTTTTGTTTGAGCTTTTGCTTTAGATATATTAGAAGCTTTAGTTTTTGCTATAGAAGTTTTTGTTGGTGTTTTAACTGTTTTTGATGGACTCTTATAACTACTACTTGATTTAAATCCTGATGACCTACTAGAACTCGAAGAATGACTTGATGAATGTGAACTTGAATGAGAACCTTTTGCTAAAGCTAATTGTGTTGGTAAAATCATTGTTAAACATAATCCTATTATTATTGGTAATTTCTTTAACCTATTCATTTTATATTGATTCCTCCTCATCAATTAATTCTAATACTTTTTCTAAAAGCTTGTAATCTTCTATTAATTTCATTTTAGAAAAATTTACTTCTTTTCTTGGTGTAGTTATCATATTGAGATATATCCAACGATTACTTATCATTTCATTTAAAGAAAATTTTAATTCTTCAAGTTCCTTCTTATCAAATTGTCTATCCATTATTAATCACTCCTCACAATTCTATAAACTTCTTGTATAGATTCCTCTAAATCTTTATTTACTACTTTATAGTCATATTCTAAATTTCTAAACATCTTAAAATCATTCCATAATCTTGATATTCCTTTTCTTATTCCATCTCTATTAATAAGTCTTTTAATCCTTGTAATAAGAGGAACTGTGATATATATTATTCTGTAATTAATTTCATTTTTAATTACTGTCTTAAAATAATCAATTCCTGCTTTATCAACGATATAAAAATCATTTGATTCAGCTTGTTCTATATCAGCCCAATAATGTTCTCCATTAAAATATGTATATGCTATTGTTGATATATTTTTATTTTGTTGTTTATCATATATAACTATTTTATTATTTGTATTAATAAAATCATAATCACTTCTATTTACAAATGTATGACCTTGTTCGTTTAATTGTCTAGGCTTTCTAGTTGTAAAAGAGGGAATTGACTTTAAATTATATCTCTTACAGATATCCTCTACGATAGTGGTTTTTCCACTGGCAGACTGCCCTATGATAATATTTAACATATTCTTATTTTTGTTATTATTATTTGTATTGTTCATATTATGTATTCTCCTTTTTAATTTATTTTATATTATTGTTTTTACAATACTCTTCAAAATCTAATCGATATTCTGCTTCACTAAACTTACCATTAATCAATAAACAAGACGAAACACATATTCCTACAAATATTATAAATAAAATAATTAATATTAATATCATTTTAATCACTCCCCTTTTAAATCTTATTTATAATCCATATATTCTTCATTATCATTCCACATATTATTAAATTCTGCTTCAAATCCTTGTGCTATTTTTCTATCATTAATAATAATCAAGTTCTCATCATTAATCCGACTTGCTCCCTCGCTATAGTTATAGCTTCCTGTAGTCACTACATTGCCATCTGCTATTGTGACTTTCATATGCATCAATCCGCTGTGATTATTAATCTTAATAGGGATATTAGCTTTCTTTAACAATATTAACATTTTCTTTTCTGATTTAATTTTAGATTGTATTTTATCACTTACAAGACGAATAGTTACTCCCTTTGATTTCGCTTGAATTATTGAATCTACTATAGATTTCTTTGTTATAGAGTAAATTGCAATATCAAGATTTGTTTTAGCAGAGTTAATTACTTTGATTAATTGTATGTCAGGATGTTGACTTGCTTGAGTGAAATAATATTGAATGTTAGTTGATTGAGTTGTATTTATATTTTGTGATGTTGTAGAAGTTGTAGTTAAAGTATTTATAATAATACTAAATAATAAAACTACCAATATTGCAACACCTAATAAATTTGCAAATGATTTTAACTTCTTCACAATATCAACTCCTTTTTATGATAATGTAGTCAAATACCATTCTTCTAATTTTGATAATAGTTGAATTTGATTTTTAGTTATAGTATTTTTAATATTTTTATTCATTAATCTCAATAATATGTCTCTGTAATAAATTATCATATTATTTTCAACATATAAAATTAGCTTTAAATCTAATCTTATTTTGTTTAAGTCTTGTTAAAAGAACTTCAAAGACTATAACATCTTTAAATTTTATTAGACAATCATCACTACTTTTCATTTTCTCATATTGCATATCATGTCCTTCAGCTATAAATTCATCAAGATATTTTGGTAAATCCTTTTTACTTGACATTAGTATTCCTGTTAAAACATCTATCTTGACTCCATATCCACCCAAACATACCAATTTCGTATCTCCCATTACTTTTCTGTATTCTTCACATAATTTACACATTTTTATAATCTCCTTTATTTTTTATAGTTTTATAATATGTATTATTATTTTATTATAGTCTATTTATAATTACTGTTCCTTTAATTGTATAAATAATTATTTTATCAGTATATACTTCTTCAATTTCTAGTATCTGCTCCCTTAAAATCCTAATAGCTAAAATATCATCTACATTGTCGTCTAAAGTAAGATAAGTTGATGTGTGTATAATCATCAGGTCGGTGACGAATCGTGAGTCTGTGGTGCATGTGTCGTCTAGGTTAATAAAGTCGATTTCTACCATACTCCCTTTATATTGATTTAACAAAGATAAACCTTCTATTTCACGATTTGCTCCTGTAATTAGTTGAGATTGCTGAGTTGATTTAGTTTTAGTTGTTTGTAATTTCATTATTGTCTCCTTTTTATTATATTATTTTCTAAATTCTTTTAGTGATTTATTATATTATTATATTGACTGTAGTTGATGAAAATTTATTGTTTTTGTTTAATTTATGTTTTTATATTATTATGCATATGTTTAACAAAATGTTGTATTGTTAGAATAACATAGTTAATTATGGAAAGCAAGGAATATTTTAAATATTTAATTTGTTTTTATTATTTTATTATGATGTAATTGCTAATTCTGTTGGGATTGGGATTATTGGTAATGGTAAATATAATTGAGTCGGAATAGGCAATGTTATATGTAATTATCACTTCTTGACCAATCTATCCATCCATTTTCCTTTTTTGGTAAAACCTCGTAATACACTTCTCTCATTATTAATAATTCTCCTTCTCTTTTTATATTTTATATATTTTTTAATTGATAGCATATTAATGCCCCATTTCATAAATATTATTTTGTATTATTATCATTATATATGTAAACCAAAGCAGATTTATTCTTCTGCTTTAGGATTGACCAAATAATAATTAATCATTAGGTTATTGTAATTTTTTACATTTTCATTTGCTTCAAATTGAACTTGTTTAAAATCTTCAACCTCGAGTTTTCCTTTTTCAACTTCAATTGCTTTTAGTTTATTTAATTTTGCACTCATAAATACATCACCAATACTTAAATTAGAATAACCTGCATCAACAAGTAATTTTTTAGCTCTTGAGCATATTGACTGTTTACTAAGAAAGTCATCACCATTAACTGTTGTCGGACGGCAAATATAATCTGACGATTTTAGGTTCGCAGTAATTCTATCTCCAAATCCTGCTTTTCCTCTCCTGTAATATATATCTTCTCCCCATGCTGTATTTATTACATCAATTACTCTTCTAGGAAGTTCTACCTCTCTTACTGAACCATCCTTTTCAGTTAATTTAACACAATTTGTAATTTCATTAATATCGGATTTAGTAAGATTTTGAATTTCATTTGTACTTACAAGAAAATACGATAATATTATTGTAACGAAATCTTGATAGTTATTGCCTACGTCTTCCATAGCCCAAACTTGTTCTTCACTTAGAAATTTTGTGGGCAAGTGTAACGCATTTAACATAGGCATGATGTGTTGATTAAATTTTACTAATTTCCAACTATTTATCATTGTTTCATTATAACCTTCTGCTGTACTCCATGATGAGTAGAGAGTGCAAATCGTGTAAAAAGCCCTGAGAGAACTGTAACTATCTGTAAAGTTATCAGAGCAACAGTCCATTACTTCTTCTCTGGTAAAATTTGACATATCTTTGTTTATCTTTTTTTCCCAACGTGAGCCGTTAATTAAAAACACACAATAACTAGTCCTGCTGTGGTCTTCTTCTAAATAATCTTGTAAAAACTTTTCTTTTGTTTTTCGATTGTATAATTTTTCTAATAAATTTTCACTAACTTCCATTGGTGTTTTCTCTATAATATCCATTTTTATTCCTCTCCTTTTTCAATATCATGCAATTCTACTATCTTTTTAAAATAATCAAAAATCACACGTAAACTTTTAGGATTTTTCTTGTACATTTCCATCTCTCTCCAATTTTCATGCGTTTTATCTAAATTTAATTCGCCACTTCTAATCATATCTTTTATAATTCTTTTTACTTCTTTATTATCTCTACCTAATAATTCTTTCGATAAAGCAACATATCCTACGAAAACATTATAATTTAAGGCAATACTTTCTTTCCTTAACGCTTTTAAATCAGTGTAATCATATTTTTTTAAATATTCCCCTATTACAGTATCAAACACAGTCGAGAAAGTTTCTAGATAATCGTCATTTCTTGCCGATATACTCAAATCTATATCTGCTATTTTCAAAGCACTATTAAGAATTCCATAAGTAGTATATTTAGTATTATCTCCAATTTCATCTATAGTATTAGCTATTTTACCTTTCATTTCACCTGATTCGTTTAAAGCGTCAATAAATATATTATTATCATTCTTTTCTAATGTCTTACTATAATCAACGGATATCGGATTACGTTTGAATTCTCGACTCACATACTCTTGGGCTTCACGAACTGTGAAGTTTGTTATGGAGACCATAAACCCATATTCTAATGTCTTACCACTTTCATTTGCTTTAGCCACTGCATCTGTGCAAGCCAGAATTCTATGAAATCCGTCAGTTATGAAAACTGTTTTTAAAATTGTTAATGTTTTTTCTTTCTCATCGTATATTATACCTTTTTCATTAAATTTACTTGTCTTGAGTATGTTTAGTGTGATGAGATTCGCCGTAAAATTATCATCGTATATTATTTTTCCTATCTCATCTACACTTTTCCATGTCACGTTAGGTTGGCGTAAGAGCATACCTTTAACATTTATTATCTTAGGGTCTCTTTGCATTGCTGTATCATATCCTAGAAATCCGTTTGACATATATAAATCTATATCATAGTTTGATACAAATGGACACATATATTGATTCTTAACTTTTACAACATTTCTAAATACCATTCTATCTGTTTTAGTTTTCTTGGCATCAATATCATAATATTGTCTTATCTTTTCAATTTTATACTCAGGAAAATAATATATTGGATTAATTGATTCAACTAATTTTTGCTCTTTTAATTTCTCTTCGCTTGACTCAAATGTACTTTTTAAAAACTCTTTTGAAACAAACTCATACAAATAAACACACCAAACTCCTAATTCACTTTCATCTAAAGTATTTAATATTATTTGTCCTTTTAAAATCTTATCAACTTTTCTATCTACCATTTGCTTCTCTTCATATACTCCCTGCATATAATCTCTCAAGTCTTTACTAGTATTCTTCTTTGCAATTACTACAAACATATTTTCTAACAACTCTTCTATTGATTTTGTTACTTCAGTGGTTTCTTTGTTTTCTATAGTCTCACTCATAATTATCAACACCCCTATTTAATTTTAATTTATTATTCTAATGTCTTAAATCGTTAGACACCAAAATAAATATGTATTATTAAATCTTATCTCATTTATATTCAATAACAATAATAATATACTTTTTTCCCTAATTCCTATTAACATAATTATAATATAAATTCCTCTAAATAGCAACTTAATTTCAACATCTTAACAAAGTTTTAACAATCTTTCCCACATTTATAAGAACATTTATTCTTTAATTTAATTCTATCTAATATAATTAAACTTTAACAGGAGAACATTAACATATTTTTCATTTATCTCTTAATAATTTCAACAAAATTTCATACTCTCCTGTTTTTATACATATTTCTAACAACTTTTTAATATAAAACTCGGATTTCATTGTGTTTTTAGTAAATCCGTCTAGCCTATAGCCCCATTGTTGAAATTGAAAAGTTGTATTTTTACTATTAATAAAGATATAATATCTAATCAAAAAATACAAACTTTCCATTTTCATCCAATTACAATTTAAATTATTTGCTTTTCTTAAACTCAGTAGAATATAATTTTTAGCTTTTTCAATTTGATTTGTATTATAGTAACTTTTTATAATTACCATTAATATCATCCATATATAATAATCGTCTTTATAGTCTTGATTTTCATTCTTTCTTAGTAATCTGTAGACTTTTTTACCTATTTTTATTGATTCTTGATAATTTTTATTTACATAAAACTCTTCAAACACTTCTTTACAAATTTTATCGGATAGTTTTTCTTCCATATTTATCCCCCTATACTGCCACACAAACTTTTTCATTAGTATTTGTATCTACGTTCATTATATCATTATAATACACTTTATACGATTTTCCAAATTCACTACAGTATCTTTTTAATTCTGCAACTCCATTATTATACATTCTCAATAAATCTTGATTCTGAGTAAGTTGAAAAAGTTCTTTTAACTTTTTAATTGTGAAAACTTGCTCATCTATTATCGTCATATCTATATTTTGAACAACAATTACTTCTTTTTTTACATGAATATTTTCTTTCATTCCAAACTGAATCGCAATCGCTTTATTAACTTTTACCATTGTCTCATTTGAAAGTTTACCTATATAGTCTCCTATAAGAAACTTAGGAACATTTGTAGTTGATTCCACTTGAATTACACTATCCTTAGTTAATTTATTCATATTGTCTCTCATAATTAAAACTTGTGTAGGTAATTTACATTTGTCTGTTTTACTTGTTAAAGTACATACTTGGACATTGGGACTAAACTTATTTCCCATCTCGTTTTGAAGTATTACCGCAGGATGCTTCCCGTATTGTAAACTACTTCCCTCTATATGTGGAAAGTCTACCCAAAATATATCTCCACGTTTGATTAGTTTGTTGTTATTCATATTTGTATTCATTTTAATTTCCCCTTTATTTTTATATTATTATTAATTTAGTTTATCCTCATTTTAATATCTTATGCAGATAATATGTTTTTGATAACTATATTTTGCTTGTTTGTTTTATATTATCTTAATATTTGTGTGAGGTACTAATTTCTTATTCCGTTAACACTATAATAGCATACACAAATAACCTTTGTCAATGGATTTAACAAAAGTTTTTGTATTATTTTATATTTAATTTTTTAAGGGGAAATTTATAAGCTTTATTGTTTCTTTTCCTTACTTAAACATTTAACTATTTCCTCAAGCTCATTCATATCACTATTCTCATACTCAAAGATATAAAAATTATTTTTAAATTGCATATTCCTATTCACGCCTTTATTCCTAATCAGAACAATTTTACTTTCTTTAAGTAAAGAATAATCATTATCTAAAAATTTAACCATAAATTTAATTCCAATCTTATAATTATGTATTATCTTCATAAATTCTTCTAATGTTTCTATTTCAATATATTCATAATCCTTAATAGATTCTGAGTCTTCAACTTCCCATTGCCACTCAAAATTCTGTATCAAATATGGCTTATGTGTTTTCCAATATTCTATTTGTAGTCTACTTTGATTTAAATCAAATTCATTTTTATTTTTACTCATTTTATTGTATCTCCTTTAAATAATTTTATATTTTATTATCAGAATAGTAGTTCTTATTAATATGGAAACTACTATTATCAAGCCACTATTTATATGGTATATGCTATTTCTTCTTTTCTTTTAGTTTAGCTTGACTTAATGCCGAACCTGCAAAAGTTTTAGTTACTTTGCTTGTCTTTTTACTATGTAATGCTTTTGAGGCTTTGCTTGCCACTTCCTCTAATGTTTGTTTAGTATTTTTCTTTGTCATTATAATCATCTCCTTTATATATTATTATTTTATATTAAATTTAAACTAAATCAATACCTAATATATTAGACAACAAAACTCTTTCGTCATGTTCGGCTATATCAACATAAACTGGATAGTATTCTTTTAAATCTCTATCATTTTCAATTGCCATTCTCATATAATCTATATTTGTAAAACTTGACACTCTTGCAAATATCTTTAGTTCATTAGAAACTATAAATAATATATCAAACTTTTCTAAGTTCTCTCTTTGGTATTTCCATATGTATTTAGCAGTATCATCATATGTTCTAATACAGTTTTTATTATTAATTACATCTATACATTTAGCTTCATCTTCTCTTCCTTCTTCACTATAAGCACCTATTAAAAAATATTCATTCATTATTAATTGCTCCTTCTATGATGGTCATAACCCTATATTTTATTATTTAAAGTTAATATATTGATTTTTCAACATATATTAATTTATTTATAACTTCTTCTGAAAAAACTTCTCTTAACTTCTCTTTATTTGTATTAATTAAATTAGTAATAATGTTATCTAAATTTATCTCAAATATATAATGTGCTAAATTAGGATATTTAGTTAATATCAATACATAAGATTCGCATGTTAATCTCTTACGTAGTTCAATATCCTCTAAGATAAACAATAAATCTATTATTTCTGTAGTTATTTTATCATACACACCAACCTCGCTTTTAGTAGGTTTTATATCTTTATTCATATATTTATCACCTCTTTTTTTATGTTATTATGTGTTTCAATTTTCCATAAAATAATCCTTTCAGTTACTTATATTGATTCTTTATAATGTATTTCGCAAACATCTATTGCCTCATAACCTTCATCTCTTCTTGTTTCATCTAAATAACTACCTATAGCAAGGTTATTGCAATAGTCGCACTTTAATTTAATAATATTTCCAATACTAAGTTTATGAAATTTTAAACCTTCAATATCTTCTTTAATTGACATTTTTACCATCCTCTCTAACTTTAAAATATTTAATTCCAACATAATCAGTTAAATAAACACCATTCTCAGAACAATAAAATTTACATCCATCTTTTAACATTTTCTCTACATCTAATTCTAATATCACGACCTCTCCATGTCTTTTTCCTACTTTAATAGATGTTTCAATATCTTTTGATAAATGAACATATTGTCTAGAACCATGTTTAATTCCTTCTTTAAGGATAGTATTTAAGAATCTTCTACTTGTTCCATGATATAATTCTGTAGGTGGAATAATTTCTTTAAGACTTAAATTTACTTTAATAGAATGTCCTTGGTTAGCTCTAATCATATCTCCATTTAAACTATATGAATAGCGTTGCTTATCATCCTCATTTACAATTCTATTTAAATCTATCTTTGTAATATTCATTCCTGTGATAAGATTATTTACACTTATGTAACCATTTTTATCCATAGTCAATCCTATTACTTCAGGTTTATGTCTTAAAACTAAACTTAAAAACTTACTAAATTTCATATCTCTATTATTTATCATTTTAATTCTCCTCCTTTATCTCTCAATATTTGCTACTTATTTAATCTTCCTCCATATATTCTAAAAACTCTTGCTCTGAAAATCCTTTTGGATGACCTATTGAATATTCTTCTTTAGGTAAATCCATATCTAATTGTTCAATTATTTTATTTTTTATATAACACAAATATCCTAATACTATTTCATTCTCAGAGGGTACTGCAATTATTGCTTGATTAAGCATTTCAATATCGTCACCTCTTGTTAGGAATTTAATTTCAAGGTCATGTGAATTTTCTATCATATTATTCTTCCTCTCCTTTATTACTTTATTAAATTGTCTTTTATTATCCACATATATAATCAAGTGCGGATACTTATTTACACTTTAAATTTTTCTTATTTCTTATTCATTTTCTTAAATTCCCTATTCTTATTAATCATATCCTCTAAATCTTTGTTAATAGATTCCTTTTTATCTTTATAGTAATTTTTCCTATCCTCGTCAACTCTACTTTTCATTTCTTCCCATGAAATTTTTGTGACTTCATAACATTCTTCTACAGATTTTTTAATAATGTTACCAAAGTTTTCGACGTCTACATTTCCTTCTCCATCAGAACATTTAATGAGAATTGACATCATATCACCATATGAACTAACTGCTCTTGAATATAAATCTGTACTTAGAGATTCTTTAATTTCATTTATAGAGTCAACTAAATTATCCATATCTACAAAATCTTTAAAAGCCTTTTGAGTTGATTTTATTAATCTATCATTTATATTTTGTTCATGTTTATTTTTATGTCTCTTCTTATTCTTCTTAATAGATATTGGTAAAGTTATTAACTTTATTACCCAATAAAATAATCCCCATCCAAGACTCTTCCCAAAATCATCAGAACTTATAAAATCCATAAGCATACAATTTATTAACGTACCTAATCCCCAATTAACTAATAATGTTATAAACATAATAAAAAGTATATTTTCTATCATTATTATTCTCCTTCTATATTATTATATTTTAAATTTTTATTATTACTATCTAATTTCCTTTTAATAACTCCTAATCCCTCGTAACTTACATTTTTTAATTTACCATCACAGTTTTTAGTTTCACAAATATTATTCTTTTCAGAGCTTGAATACCAAACTGTTTTACATTTTTCGCATCTAAATTTTTTCATTTATTAATACATCTCCTTTTATTAAATTATAATATTTAATTTTATATTATTATTACCTATTGCAATTATTATATGCTTAGTTGGGAATAAATGCAATAGGTAATCGATAATATTATGTATTATTTTATTTTGTTATATGTATATAAATGTGAAACCTTCGTATTGTTTTTGTTTACCTCTGCACATCAATGATACACTAGACCTCTTAAATTTTATCCCATATTTTTCTTCGGAGTCATTGCAAAGTTTTTTTATACTAATAAATGAATCTAAATATACTTTATTTTTAAATACGCTTACTTTTTTACCATTTGTTATTTTAGCATCATATTCACACCAACCTAATTCATTCCCTTTTTTAAGATACTTTGTAACAGTAACCCTAGCTAGTTTCATTAAAATTGCAATATCTTTTGTACCCCATAAGGGATTTTCTTTTTTTTAATCACATACTACCTTAACTAAATTACTCAACGCAAATTCCTCAGCTTTATTCCAATTTATCTGACTTAAATCAAAAAGGTTATTTAAAATGCTATCTTGTATATTATTCTTTATGTATTTTTGTTCTGATTTTTCACAATCAATTCTTATCATTTCAAACCCATACCTATCAGCCATATCATCCTTATAATCATCTATCATTCTAATTTCTTCTTTTGTTTGTCCATTCATTTTATTATCTTTTGTATGGAATCCTCCATCTACTTCAATTATATAATCTATATTATCTTTTTTGAAATAGAAGTCATACTTACGAGGTTTTATCCAATCAGGAATATATTCTGTAGAAAATTCTATATCCAATTGCTCTAATATAGAAAATGTAAACTTTTCAGGATATGATTTCCCATCACCACATGAACAATTCATTGAATGAACCTTATAAATTGCATTTAATGACATTAACTTGTTTTTTACTCTTCCACAATCAGGACAAATAGGGTAAATCTTCTTATCACTTGCTTTAGAATAAGTTTTTGCAATTTCTTCACCAACAATCGGTATCATCCAAGGTGTAGTATCCCATATTGTATTAAATCCTAATACAGTTTTTTGAGGAAAAGGACAACATACAGGACACCCACATTTTTGTGTAATAAGTGAACTTTCAACCATCCAATCTTCATAATCACATTTATTACATTTATATTTATACCATTTTTCATTTTTATTATACTTACTTTTACCACTCTTTGTTCTATATTCTCTATTCAATATAATTAAATCCCTTTTTTCATCTTTGAATATAGTTTCAACTTTAATTTTAAAATCTCCACTTCTTAACCCCAATACAGTTCTAATATTTCCATTAACAAAAACAACTGTGTTTATTTTAATAATTTTACCTTTAATATATTCAGTAGAAAGCATATGTGTTTTTGCGTTGTAATCTACAATTTCTATTTCTCCTTCCAATCCATCATAAATAAATTTAACCCTAATCCCGATACTATTCCTCCAATCAATTACTCCACTAGGTTGACCTTTTCCGAATCTCCATCTTGGCAAATCTTCTGTAAATACTTCCCTCAATATTAATAATGCTCCTTCTAAATTTTATTTTCTCGTTTGGCATGTTAATCTCTCTCCTTTTTGTTTTCAATTTTATATCATTTTAAGTATACTCAAACCAATAATATTTGAGTATACTTTTCATCATGTGTGTATTACGTCAATTCCTTGTTTATCTTAGGTATGGTATGTACCTATTTTGATACTGTAGAACTTATGAAACATGATGGACTTCTCATTGCAAGCAATTTTTGACCTGCTTGTTGTGAGGTAAACACTATACCTGCAACCACCAATACAAGACACACCATTTTCAATACTTTTTTTAATACCATTTTCTTTTTCATTCTAAATCAACTTCCTTTTGATATATATTTAAAATATCTGTTTTTAGGCAGATATCTCATTGCCATTTATATCAAATACACAAGGCTTCTATTTCATCCTCCATTGCATTGATAATTTCTTCTTTATATTTAGCACAATTGTGAACCGTCATGTCAGTAACTACAACCGTTTTTGTTATATTACATATACTTTTCATACGATTCTTATTTAATTTCATAGATGCTACAGAAAATATGCATTGTAATCTTAAAATTGTCTCATTTTCATTTTTGTAATGATGACTGAGGGAAGTATAAATTTTTGAAGCATCATTTATTTCTCCCATAGATTCATAGGTGTTGGCTAAATTCCACATAGAAATACTATAATTATGGCTAAACTTTTCAGGGTCTGAAATATGACTAAGAGCTTCTTGAATTTTAATCAGTGCTAATTCTTTATTTCCCAATCCTAAATTTGCAGTAGCTTGAATATATAAGCTATACCAAATAAATTCCAGTCTTTTTGCAATTTTAGACTTAGTAGACAATTCATGCAGTTCTAGAGCAAGTGAAATCGCTTTTTTGTATTCTCTATTGTGGTCACATGCATATACTCTAGACCTTAAATTTTCTAATTTGACTTTATCATTATCAACTTTAGTGTTATCTAAAAACAAGTTTTCTAAATCTAGAGCATTAAAATTATTACTTGAAAGGTCTAATTGTTTCTCTATAGCATTTTGTATTTCTATTTGGTCTTTTATGTTTGTAATTTTATCTACAAAGGATAATACATCAGCTTTGTCGATTGTTAAAATCTGATTACACATCAGTTTCGAACTTTTGTCAAGATTATATGTTTCTTTTAAATCAATATGAGTATCTAAATACTTAACTAAATTTGAGGTCAAAGGTATAACGTTGACACTGCCACCTACACGAATGTTTGTTCTCCATTGAGAAATTATGACAGCTGGGTGTTTCCCATTAATGACACTTTTACAATTATTTTTAAAATCACAAATCCATATATCAAATCTATATATATTCTTCTTCTTTGCCATTTAGTAAACACCCCTTGTATATTCAGGCATCGCCCGATAATTTTTGTTTATAAGTTACTGCATTGCATGTAACTTTTTGATTCTTATATATTTCTATATTCAACCATTCCATTTCATTCTATTATACTAATTGCAAACTATAAACCAATAAATCTTTATCCATCATAGTTTCATTTTTAATTATTGGCTCTTCGTCCTCATTTCCAAACCATATATTAAACATATACACAAATTCTTGTTTAAAGTCTTGTACTATTGTTGTTAAACAATATTCCCCTAAGTTACATTTTATAATGTCTAATCCTCTGTCGTTCACATCTTCCATTAAGCTTTCATATAATTTATTCTTTTCTTTTGATATTAAAATGTATTCCATTATTTCTCCAATATCTTCCACTGATTCTTGATTGTTAGTGTTATCTACCCACATTACCACTCCTTCCGTTGTTTGGATTAAAGATTTTATAGGTTCATTACCTTTGCATACTTCAAAATTTAAGTCTGCTACTGTAACCATCCTTCCTAATCCGTTCTCATTTATCTCATTGTTTTTATCAATGAATACATTTTTGTACATTAATAATTCCCCCATTCATTATTATTATAGAAAGTAAATTTTTTAAATTACTATTATAATAATGAATTTATTAGGAGGTATTCTTCCAATTTGTTTCCATAAATTCCTCCTTGTTTTATTCAATTTTCAATTAACATTTGTGCTAATATGTTGTTTGTCTTGTTTCCTTATCTGTTAAATTAAGTATATCACCCCGTTTAATCTTTGTCAATTACTTTTTATATTATTATTAACTTATTTTGAAACTAATTTTTTCTTGCGTTATTACAACTTGTTTTACCACAATATGAGTATATCTTAAAATAATATAAAACGCAATACCATTTTAAGAAATATTTTCATTTTATTTTAACAAACTATTCCAAATACATTTTTAATATAAAAATAGATAGAATTTAGGTTTTGCCCTAAACCCTGTCTGTATGATATTGCTATTATATTGCAATTAATTTACCAAACCTATAAAAATATATAATTAGATGTAATATTACAACTCCTAATATATATGAAGCCATAAATAAGTGCTTTCTTATTATTTCCCTAATTTTTATTATATTTCTTTTATTTTCTTTTTTAACAACAATATTTTCTATCTCTATTGGAATAGATATCTCAGACATTATATCACTTATTTTTATATACTCACAGATTTCACCGACCTCTTGAATGCTTTCCTCATCGCTGAAATTACACATCCATACAAATATTCCATCAGATAATTCAAGCACTCCCAAAACCTCTTCTCCACCTTCGCATAAACTTTCTCTTAAATCTGCACTACTTGCTAATAAATCACAACCTTTCAATACTAAATCCCCATCTTTATTAATAAAAACTTTTTTATACATTAATGTTTCCCCCTTTTATATGTTAACTAATCTTAAATGTTATTTCCCCAATAATTTACAATAACTTTAGTTTCATATATATTCTTCCTTAGTGTAAAATTTTTTCACTAATCATTCCCCCTTTTATTATTTATTAATAGCATAGAACAGATGTTCGTATTGTTATTATAATACTTATGAAGGAATAAAGCAAATTTATTTTATATAAATCATTATATATTATTGCTATAAGAATTTATTTATAAGTTTGATTTACACACTAATTATACCACTAATCTCAGATAAAATTTAAGCACCACTACTGCTATTTCCCCTATATTTCTGATATTTTGTGAAATTATGGTCAAAAATTGTCAAATATTACACTTGTCTGTCTATATATAATTTAGTAGAATTAAATTATATATAATAAAAATATACACATAAAGGAGCAAAGATATGTTTATAAGTAGGATAAAAGAACTTAGATTAAAAAAAGGAATTTCTCAATATGAACTTGGAATATTATCCAAAATTAGTCAAACTCAAATTTCAAATATCGAGAGGAATAATACTTCAACCACCCTCTCGACATTAGAAAAACTTAGTGTGGCGTTAGATGTATGCGTTTACGAAACTTTTTATTTTAAATGTAATAAACACCGTATTTGTAATAATAATTCCAAAATAGGATTAAATTGTTATATGAATATAGAATATGAGAAGGATAATGGAAAGAATAAAATTTAGTTTAAAAGTGCATGGATTAATTTCTATGTACTTTACTTATTTTATAAAACTCATTGTAATCAATTCTAAGCATATGTAATTTTTGTACATGCAATCACACAGTCAATATTAAACAAACCCATCACAGTTAATCCTATGGCTATATAAAATAAGAATAATGGAATATTTTATAGTAAAAATAAATAAAAAAAGACTTAACATATGAGATGCTAAATCTCTTAAATTAATTATTAATTCCTATTGAAATAATTCTAACAGTATTTTTGCATCTGTGATATTTTCCTTAAATTCTCTGCATAATTTATTATCTTCAGTTCCTTCGCACAAACTAATTTTATATTTATTTTCTGACATATCTTCTTCTAAAATATGTATGAAATATTTCTTTTGTCTTTTACTTAATTCCATTTATTATAATCTCCTCTCCTTTTCAATTCCTCGCAATTATGTATTATTTCAAACATTAATAATCACTCCTTAAAATTATTTGTATATTACTTTTTTCACATGGTTCAATAATTTCAATTCCACATTTAATTAAATTATCCTCAAATTCCTCATCTGTAATATTTTTGAAATGTTCCTCAATTTTTTTAAGTCTAGCTTCACTTTTAACATCCTCTATGCTATTACTAACCAACATTGCTACAGGAGCTATATCAAAGTTCCATTTAGAAATTAATTCACAATTAGAGCATTTAAAAGTTACGAATTCCTCATTAGAAACAAAACTTTCACTACTTACTAATTCATTTTTACAATGAGGACAATAACAGAAAGTAGTTTGCTTATTTATTTTACTTTTTGACTTAACTTTCTTTAATAAATTCATATTTAACACTCCTTTATATTATAAAATCAATATAGAATCCAACAAAATTACCACGCAAGCTTACTCTTGTACCTTTTGGCAATTCCTTATGTTTTTTAATGTGTCTTATAGCTTGTTTAAGATTGTTAATATTCATATTACTAGAACTAAATCCTCTATCACCTATTTCTTCTAATGTACACCATTTATCTAATTCATCACACCACCAACAATTATCTAAGCAACCCATTATAGTTAATCCGCCAAATATAGGAATTCTATGCTTTCTTCCTTTTACTTTATAAGAACCTTTCATTGTTCTATTTCCTTTTGATTTACTGAATTGTATTTTCATAATCAATCTCCTTATTTATATTATTCTATTTAAAATAATGTGTTTATTGGGTTATTTTATCAAGTTATCTATTTTCACAGTATTTTTGTATTATGAAGCAACCATTCTCATAAAACATTTTTCTAAACTTTCTTTTGCTATTTCAATCCAAGCCGATTCATCATTTTCAAGTCTTATTTCTCCACCAAGAAATCTATAATCTTCATCTTTTGGGATATGCCAAAGAGAATCTTTTTCTATATCTTCATATTCTCCCTCTATGGTAAATCCATTATCATCACATTTTTCTAATGAAAATCCTTTAATACATTTATACATTGCAAATCCTCCTTTATAATTAAAATTAGTTTTTAACCCACTCTTTATCTTCCCACTTATACCACATATAACCACTACCATAAACAGTTTCATATTTCTGTGTATATGTAGCTTTTTCTAGCCATCTAACTTCTCCATTTATATTTTTGGGAAATAATAGAAATTTACATTTAGTTCTCATATCACCAATTTCTAATTCCTTTTTAGCTTTCCATTTCATTCTGATTCACTTCCTTCCAATTCTCTCATCATTTTATCCAAATCTAATTTTACCATATTTTCAGGATGCTCCTTCATTTCTTTTATACTATTCATTAATTTATCTTTTTCACTTGCTAAGTCTTCTTGTGAGTATCCATTATAGGTTAGTTCCCAAATTATTCCTGCTAATATAGTAATCTCACTTAATTTATTAAAACAACTTTCTTCTATTTCTTGTGCTAACCAATCTTCCCAATCATTAAATTCAATTGCCCATCTTATCATTTCACCGTCTTCATTTAATCCTATTCCATCACATGATAGATAAATTTCTTCATTATCTTTATCATAGTCATCTTTAAAAAATTCTACCACTATTTTAATATCTTGAATTTCTGTACTTGGTTTTAATACTCTTAATTCTTGTAATGCAGATATGTATGCTTCTTCATTTATGTCATCAAAATTTACTTTTAGTCCTTCTATTATTTCTGTATTAGAATATTTTGTTAATAATTCATGAAATTTCATTTATATTATTCCTCCTTTAATACATCCATGATATTTTCATTTAACTCAACCATAAGTGGTTTAACTTTTAAAAATTCCTTCTTTAACATATTTGAAAAAGCTGTTTCTGCTGACATATTTTTATTAAGCATTTTTAATTGTTCAGCATTAAAATTAGGAAATGTTTCTTTTGTATATTCGCTCAATACTTTATTTGTACTATTTCTATTTACAAAATAAACTACATTATTTCTAACTGCCACAAACATAAATTGTAATAAGCTTGAATTATTATTTACAAATTGAACACACTTTTCTAATTCTTTATTATATTTTAAATAATCATAAAATCTACTTATGGCATTTTGTAAATCTTCTACATAATATATTTTATCAAATTCAATTGACATTCTCTCATAATTTGCACTTACAAATAATTTATCCATTATTAATCTTCCTCCTTTTTAAACTTCTTTATCTTTATGACTTCTAAAATAATGATTCTCAATTGAATTTCTATTAATTTCCCCTGCTATGTCACCTAATAATTTCATCATGTCATTTACTTTTACTTGAAGCTTATTATTTTTATTATCTTCGTCATTAGAAATTATTTCTATACCTCTACCACTTATATTTATTATATCTTCAAAAATTTCTGTAATTAATTTATAATCCATTATTTACTCCACTCCTTTTACTTCTATATTACTCTCAACTACTACTTTAATTGATTCTATATTCAATAATTTGCATAGTAAATATGTTATGTATCCATCTTGTAATATATTCGCTTTATCAATTATAATGTCCTTATCGAACTTTTTATTAAGTATATAATAATCTAATTTGACTTGAATTTTACTTGGAGTAGAATGAGATTCTTTAAAACAATCTTGAATTATTATATCCTCTATTTTAATAAATTTCTTTTCTTTATTTAATTCATCACATCTAATTTGTGCCTCTTCTTTTGTTGAGAATAGACTACCTTCAGCTCTATTCAAAGGAGTGAATACTCCACAAGAACCTTTATATTTTACTGTTATACCTTCGTTACTATTAATGCTAATCTTAGTTGATGAAATAGTAAATAACTCATCACAAACGATATTAGTAAGTTTTTTAGATATAAATTTTCCTGTTCCCATACATTCAGGACATTTCATATCTTTATTATTATATTTAATTGTCTTTTTACCCTCACATATAGGGCAAGGTATATCTATTCTCACTTGCTTAGTTGTATAGATTATATCTCCATGTCGAAATTTTACTGGTATTTCTAATTTTCTCATAATTAATCTCCTTCAGCTATTTGATAGCTACCCATATATTATTTTACATTAAACTTTTCTTTACCTTCTCATACATCCTCATTTCTTTTTGTATCCTTTTAAGTTCCTTATTATTTTCTTTTATTCTATAATCCACTAAATATATTTTTGTTGCTTCAATATCTTTTTCATATGATTGTTTAACAATTCCTACACATTTATATTCACAATCAGTCCCACTTATAAATCTACTCATAATATCATTGTTATACATCATTTGACTATCAGATTTTGTTACTTCAAGTTCACCATTGTCTTGTAAAAATACATCAAAAATTACTTTATTCATTATTAACAACTCCTTTTTTAATTCAAGCTCCATTTTATTAAACTATCTCTATCTTTTAATTTCCTTTCATATTCACATATAGTACATAATGTAATATAATCATAGTCAGGAGTCATCATTTTTAAAGATTTATGAGAATGTATTTTACGATATCCTATAAATATTTTCTTTAGTATGTAACAACTAAGATGATTTTTGGATTCTGTTATACCTATCGTATATTTTGTGCCGTCTGTATATGATATTTCTTTAATGAACATTTTTAACGTCTCCTTTTTGTATCTAATATCATTATATCATAATTTGAATAAATTACAATACATATTTTATATTTTTATAGTCTTATTATTTATATTTTCTATATACAGTTTTCGTAAGAATCCATATCCACATATCATCTAATTTCATTCCAACTCTTAACCTTAATTTTTGATGCCATTTTAAATCCTTTAGACAAATATTTATAAGTTCATTCATAAAATCACTATGAGGTCTTAATAATTTCTTATTCATAATTTCACTTCCTTTCTAAATAATCCATACATTGTTTACAAACACATCTATCTTTTCGTCTACTATATAATAAATCTATATTCTCTATCTCTTTAAATTTTCTATTACAGACAGAACATCTATATATTATTGGTTTGAGAGGGATTTTTACTTTTCTTTTAAATATTGCGAACATTATTATAATCACTCCCTTTCATTCACTTATTTCTAATGAATTTTCACATCCACATTTTGTACAAATATATAATAATGTTTTATCAGTCATTTCTTTAATAAACTTTTGTATTCTATATCCATCACAATCTGTGCAATAAAAGTCTTCTAGTTCATTGATTTGAATTTTTTTATTATTCATTAATATCACATCCTTTTCATTATAAATCCCATTTACTTATTCATCTTTAAATAATTTAAGTCCTTTTATTCTAGAATTGATTGCTTTTAACTGCATACGTTTTGCTACTTTTCTTTTTGGATTAAGATTATTAGGAAGTTCCATCCTTTTTAAAATATAATTTCTTTCCTCATTTAACTGTTTCAATAATTCATTATACTTTGTATTATCCATTTTTAATTACTTCCTTTTTTAGTTTTATACTCTAATTCAGGTGTCAATCTACCATATTTTTTCATTTGAGCTGAATGTCTCGCACAATAACCACGAATATCTCCTTTAGACGTACATCCTTCTGATTTACATTCAATACCATTATGCTCTAATTCAGGAGTTAGTCTTCCATGTACTTTTATCTGCCTAGAATGTTTTTTACAATATCCATTAGCCTCATGTTTATTGTCACAATCTTTTACTAAACATCCTATATATTTATGTTCTAATTCTGGTGCAAGTCTACCTCGTCTAACTATTTGAGAATAATGTTTAGAACAATATCCTTTTTTATTACCTTTTAATGTACATCCTTCTGCCAAACACTCGTTAGGTTCGGAATATTCAAGTTCAGGAGTTAATCTTCCATGTCTTGCTGTTTGTTGATAGTGCTTTTGGCAATATCCTTTGGCATAGTGTTTATTGTTACATCCTTCTATGGAACATTTTTTCATACTATATAACTCCTTTTCTTATTAAATTATTTTTACAATTTTATTTTACCACATTAATACATAAAAAGTCAACTATTTTTTATATTTTTATAATCTTATTTTTAAAACCAATTAAAACAGTAAATTCAATAAAATAAGACCTAATATACTTCTATATTAAATCTATATAATATCTCCTACTTTTATTTGATCTTTAATTTTTTCGGTATATTGATTAAAATCTAATGTTCTATCATGTATCTTGTTTAACTTATCATTTAAAGTTTTCTTATCTCCATATTCTCTATTACTAAATGTGTATTCAATTATCATATCATCTTGCATACATATTGCAGTTAACATAGTGACACCATCGCTACTTTTTTCTGATTCTAATTTAGTTATTCTAAAATACAAATCTCCTAACATATTAACCCCCTAATCCCATTTTTTCCATTCAATTAAATCTTGATATTCTTCTTCTGTCAATACTACATCACTAATATGGAATCTTGTTTCTCCTATATCATCCATCTTAATTCTTGTCCTGTGGTACACTTTACTATTACAAATATTACAAATTCCAATAAATTTATATTTATTCTCTTGTTTTCTAACATACAAATATTCTTTAAAATCGTTACCACAGTTTGGACATTTGAATTTCCATTTGTATTCTCCATTATTTGTATAAGAAATCTCATGTTCAAATTGAATCCCTTGTTTACTAGAAATACATTTGATGGTGGATTTGATAGCAGTTTTAAGTTCATTACTATCAAATAACATAAACCCCTTGAAATTATCTTGAATCACAATGTTTTGTAGGAGTTTTGAAGCATAATATACATTACTTAATCCTTTTCTAATTTCATAAATATGCTTAATATTAAAATAATCAATTGAACTTTCTAATCCTATTTGTTTACCCCTGTCTAATCCTAAAATTATTCCCATTTCATATTGAATGTCAATATAATTACCTAACCATAAACTATCTATATTATAATATAAACAGTTTCTCCTAATATCTAAAATAGGATTCATAGAATTAACAACTATTAAATAATCCTCTCCCATAAATTCTTTTAAGGATTTTATAGCATTTATAAAAGAATCTCCATTATTAATTTCTGTTTCAGTAATTCCTAATTTTATTAACACTGTTGGATTTATATCATATAGCTGAGGTTTTATATAGTTTATATATTTATCAACTTCTTTAAAATTTTCATCTAATTTCATAACACATATACGAACAATTTCAGCATGAAGTAAATCATTTAAATCTGGCATTTTCTTATCTTTGTACATACTGGGACGTATTTCATTTGCTTGGATATCTAAAATAATATAATTCATTCAATCACCTCTATTAGCATTTATTAAATTTGTGAAGATTCCATAGACTGCCAATAATTTTACCTTTAACTTTAGATAATTCCCATTTATTGTTTATATAATTAAATACAACTTTTGTTGCTCTATTATGCAAAATTACTTTAGTATTATCATTTTTAAAATATATATAATCTCTATCACTTAATTTATCTGAATATTGTTCCTCAAATTGTTCTACTCTCATAATATAATAGTCCCCTTTTCTGATTCTCACTTAATATTATATCACAAATGTAAAAATATTAATCAATGTAAATATTGTAACCTCATATAACCAATTCTAAGCCACTTAAATATCTTACCTTATAACTAATCCTCTTATAAATAAAAAGACTCAACCTATCACAGTTTAAGCCTTTTCATACTATTCTATTTCTGCTATTTTATCAATATCTTCTACTTATTTTAAGTTATCTTTAGCGTATTGAGCCTCTGACGGTGTAAATTTCTCACCATTTTTTGATATTAATTGGTCATAAACTGCACTTGGAGACATTGACATGTCTTTTTGATATGTTTGTGCTTTTTTTAATGCATTTTCTTTCCAATCAACTTTTACATTATCTACTGCATATTGAGCAGATTCTTTTGAAAATTTCTCTCCATTCTCTGATGTTAACTGGTCATATATTCCTGCTTTAGACATTTGCATAGTATCACCATATGTTTGTGCTTTTGCTAGTGCTGAAATATACTCTGTTGGAACAGATGGTTTTGTAGGTGCAGGAGTTTGTTTTGAAGTAGTATCTTTACTTGCAATTGGTGCAGTAGACGCAGAATCTACTTTTGTAGGTGTATTACTTCCTGTTGAACCTGCAATACCTATAAGTACTACTATAGCTAATCCTGTTATTATCTTATGTCTCATGAAGAATATGAATAGGTAAGTTTTTGATGTTATCTCCAACTTTTCCCCTCATCCACACCGTACGTGAGACTTTCATCTCATACGGCGTTCCCTCAATTATTATTTTACTTTTATTTTATATACAATTCACAATTTCCAACCAATTTACGAAGTTTATTAATCTTTTTTAAATTTTCTTTATTGAAAAATTTACTAATTTTATTTATATATTTTTCTATGGTTTCTTTTGTTATAGCATGAATTAGTTTATGGATATCTGAAATGACAAATGTTAAATTTGAATATTCATCTTTCCCACCAATGTTCCTAGGTATCTTATGATGTGAATCCATATTACTTATTTGTAACGATTCTCCTGTTATACTGCATTTACCCTTTTGTCCTACATATAGTGATATCCTATTATCGTTGTATTCAGTTGTTTCACCTTGTATTGGGTTTTCCATGATATATCTTAACGTTTGAAAATTGACACCATTAAGTTTATCATGGATTATTTCTCTACCTTCTTTAGTAAAGTTACATATATTTTGCGAAAAATTCATTACATTTTTAGTTTTTATTCCTGCTATTGGAAATAGTGCTATACCCTTTATATATATTGTTTTGTACTTGTATTCACCATAGTATTTCATATAAGCTTTACTTTTAGTACCTGTACTACCTCGTATTTGGATGGTACTATTAAATAGGTTTTTGCTTACTAAGAAAGCAATTTTGGAAAAGTCTAAGTTTACATATGTTGCATATCTGTAGTAGTTATGCAATCCTAGTATGGATGCATTATATCTATTTACAGTTGATACAGTTGGACTTTTCTTTATCTCCTTGATTCTTTCCAATATACTTTTTATAACTTTCTTTGTTGCTTTATCATTGATGTTGGACTTAATAACCTTTTTCTTGCCCTTTTTGATAACTTTCAGTTTGAATCCTAGGAAATTTGAATAATTCTTTTTGATATTAATTACTTTTGACTTTTCTAGACTAATATCTAAATACAACCTTTGTTTTAACCAGTTTTTAGTTGCAATAAATGCCTTTTGAGCCGTCTCATAATCTCTACACATTAATTTGAAGTCGTCTGCGTATCTGACTATAAACATTTCTTTGAGATTGGTGGTTCTTAATGCTCTACCTTTGTGGGTATCATTATATTTATGTTTAGTTTCAAATGTTTCCCATTGACTACTAATCCACCAATCCAACTCATTTAGCACTATATTGCTTAATAAAGGTGATAAAATTCCACCTTGAGGTGTACCTTTGGTTGGGATACCTATTCCTTTGATTTCAGCCTTTAGCATTTTTGAGATTATTGATATCAAACTTTTGTCTTGCACACCTAAAGTCCACATTTGTTTTAACAACTTACCATGATTTACATTATCAAAGAAACCTTTAATGTCAATATCCACTACATAATGTAGATGGTTTCTATTAGCCAAGGATGTCATTCTTGATATTGCATGATGTGTGCTTCTATTAGGTCTAAATCCATAATTGTGATTATGAAATTTTGCTTCACATATAGGTTCTAATATTTGTTTGATACATTGCTGAATAAGTCTGTCCTCAATACATGGTATTCCTAACGGTCTTGTACCTGTGCCACCGTTTTTAGGTATATCCACTCTTCTAACTGATTCGGGTTTATAGTCTATTAGTCTTTCTTTTACATATTTAACAAGAAATTTAGGGTCTGTTTCTGCTAAATTCATTATATTGCTGAAATTAGTTCCAACTGTTATGCTCCCTTTATTTCTCTTTATATTTCGATATGCTAAGAGTATGTTTCTATCATCAGTAATTAATTCCATAAGATTTTTAAATTTCAAGTTGTCTTTGCTTTGTTTATATAGGTTATCTTGCACCTCTTGAAAGTCGTAATATTCGTTATTTCTCAGTAATCTTTTCTTTTTAAACTTCTTCAGTTTGACTGTCATTAGTCAGCTAATTCCTCATTTCTGCTGAATTTTGCTTCTCTTAGTCTTACTCGAACCTAATAATAATTGTTTTATTGTATTTTTTTTATAAAATAATATTGACTTGTGGCTATCCCTCCACTTCTTATTATCAAAGTTTCATAGGTACTATGCCACTACTTTACATCAATTAAGATAAGTTATAATTTTACTCTTTCCTTATCAACACTTCATAGATATTAAGTTCTCCATGTTTGATGCTTACAACGTTCCAATAACTCTTATCCATACATATACTTTTAGGTAATTCCTTTAAGCCTGTGTGCTTGATACTGCCTATAACAGTATAAGGTTGTTCATAGAAACTATTTTTACTTAACCTCACACACCCTACATCTTGAGTAGTGGGAACATTTCTGTTCTTTCCAAATTTAGACTCGTACATTCGGAATTTCGTCAGTTCCAATGGAACATTCTTACCATGAGTATTTTATGGACTCCCGACCTATCGTACACTCGACTACCTCTAGTTCGCTTTTCCTTTACTTTGTATATAACATAGCATTAGGGTGTACTCTCAGCCGACTTCACCGAGCTTATAACCATTTTATTCTTAACAATAAAATCGCTATTCGGAGTATTAGAGAAAGCCCTTCAAGACGTTACCCCCTCATTTGACTTTTAAAGTTATTAGTTCTCTTAACTCTTATTGAGTTAATGGCTAATCTTTTCAATTAGCAACGTTTCGCACAGTTTCTTTGATCTTTACCACAACCTACACATTTTTTTACACCTTTTGCTATTTCTTTTCCACACGCTTTACATTTAGTCATTCCATTCATTAATAACTCCCCCTAATATTTTCTTTTATTGTTTTAGATTTACTTGCTACTTTATTATTTTTAAATATTAAATTGCTGTTTCCTTTCCCTTAATTTTAAATTCTTTAATTCCTAAAGATAAACATATGCCAAATGTTCCATAACCTAATCCTTTAGCCATAGTACCAAGTCCTATACTTATATTGCCTACGTCTTGATAATACACTTCTGCAAGTGATGTACCACCTTCAGACTTTAACTCTTGCATAGCAAGTCCTGTAATATTCAAATGTTTACCTGCATCTACAAGTAACAAACAAGAATATAAACCTATTGCGATTACAACTATACCTAATACTTTTCTCATTAATAATCCCCCTATAATTTTATTATATATATTAAATTTATTTCTTGTTCTATTGTATATTATTATATTCTTAATGTCAAGTATAATTTTCAAACTATTTAAAATATTCCCAATATAATTATAATATCACAATCTTATATTTACAATCAAATTTGCTCACCTCTGTATCATTTTTAGATTTCTGAATTTGAATTACTTTTGCTTTAGCTAATCCATTTATACTTTCGAATCTGTACAAATCAACTCCTAAATTAATTACTTTAATTGATAATATTAATGTTAGTAGAATTGTCATCCTTTTTAGCTTATTATTTTGTATCATTTTAACTTTATTCCCCTTTGGTTGATTAATTATTTTATATGTTTTTATCTCATGTGTATAATTATACTCCAAATTAAGGAATAAGTCAATATAATAATACAAAACATTTTAATATTATTTAGGGGATTATTTGAGATTAAAGAGAAATAAAAAAGATATTACCACATTATATTCAATGCAATAATATCTTTATATTATATTATGTAATTATTTTTATGACGATATATTTAAAAGATGCCTTAATCATATTTACGGCAATAATCAATTTCTTGCTTTATTAATTCTTCTAAAATTTTTCTAAGTTCGTTTCCTTTGGTTTCTGTATCGTCAGCACTTTCTAAAAGATGACTTGTTATTTGTCTAAAGTCCATTTCGTCTCTTATTCTCATTTAAACCTCCTTCTGTTGATTTTCAAATCTCGAAATATCTTATCTTATATGTGCTTTATTTAATGCCTTATATTCCTCATCAGTTTCTCTTTCAGCTTCAGCATCATAAACTTTATCGTCTGCAATGGCGTTGATTAATAAAGATATAGCAGATAACTTTTGTTTCTTATTGAGTAAGAATAATTCCTTTAATTTATAATCTAATAAATGTGTTTTCATTTTATACTATTCTCCTTCAAATATCTAGTGTACAAGATACTAAGCCCCTTGTCATGGCTATGTTCTTACATAGCCTACATATAAACAGTGTAGCCTATAATTTTTCATACAATTTACCTCTAAGAAGCTCTAGTTGTTCTTTAAGTTTCTTGTTTTCTTCTGTGAGTTCTCTAATCTTTTTATCCTTAGCCATAATGATTATATCTTTTGACTTAGCTGTTTTATCATACTTGGCTCTTTGATTCATAGTTCTACTTGTTTGCTTATCCCTAAGTTCCTCAATTCTCTTTTTAATATCTTCATTATTATAAAGAAAGGTTTTAGAAACTCCACCTAATTGGGAAACACTATTAAAGTTAATTTTTTGTTCAGTTAGAGAAAGCTCCCTAATGGCTTTATCCACCTTTTCTAAAGTAATTACACTTTTATTTTTTGCATATTCTTTTAATCCTTTAGTGTGGTCTGCCATTACGAATCCTCCCTTGATTTACCGTTCTTATGAACCAACTTTTGTTCTCTAACATTTCCTAATGTTTTCTCTAATATATTTAAATATTGCTTATTCTTTTCTTCCCAAAGTTCTCTCCCATATCTATTACTAACTTCTATCTGTGTTTTAACTTTTAGTATTTCTTCCTCATATTCAGGGATATTCTTGGTAGCAGTACAGAAACTTGCACAAGTTAAACAATGATTCATTTGTTGCTTACATGGTATCTTAGAAGCTTTAAAACATATTCCAAACGGGACTCTTACAGCGTCTAAATTTTTTTTAACAAATGCATACTTAACTAAATTTTCTCCTGCATCAGTTGATGTGTCAACCTCTATAAGTTCATT
>JGI24144J35610_10000054_pt1 | contig 38230 bp, 36 predicted proteins | sample BarGraIncu01121A_FD_35610 | JGI IMG/M metagenome (IMG submission 35610)
ATCCATTTTAAAGAATATTTTTATAGGATTCGATTATCACTGTCAGATTCGAGATGTATTCACCAATACGGTTCTGGCTTCGAGTCAGGCTGGGAACACGAAGAAGGAGGTGGTTTTCCAAATACTAAATGCTGCTCAGGATCGTTGGCACTTGCCGGTAACCGTTATCTTTCACAGCGACCAAGAAACAAGTAACACAGCCGATGATGTAATGACACAAGTATCTAACCGACCCGCAAAACCGCCCGCTAAGCCATCTTCGAATATATTGAGGTCTTATACAACCGACGCCGGGTACATGAACGACTGGGCAACCAAAGCCCTCTCAATTTTCTAAACGCCTGGCAGCAACCAAGAAAAATGAGGAGGAAGAGCAATGAAAAGGTTTATGGCTATTCTATTAACAGCTGCATTATCAGCGGGAATACTCGCCGGATGCGGAACAAACACGACTTCATCCAGTACATCAGCCACGGGGGAAACAACGAAAGCTGCGGCAGGGGCCACCACGACAGCAGCAGATACAACAGCCGCAGCAAAACTAGAACCAGTAAAACTAACCTGGTATTTTCCAGGGAACTTCCCACAGGTTGATCAAGATCTCGTTTTTGCGGAAGTTAACAAGATATTAAAAGAAAAAATAAATTGTACAGTAGATTTTAAACCATGTACCTTTGGTGAGTATGANCAGAAGATGCAGGTAGTAATTGCATCAGGAGAGGATTATGACATTTGCTTCACATCTAGTTGGACCAACAACTATTCTCAGAATGTAGCCAAAGGTGCATTTTTACCATTAGATGATTTACTGGTAAAAGATGCACCACAAACATTAGCAAATGTATCACAGGATATGTGGTCAGCAGCAAAAGTTCAAGGAAAGATTTACGCAGTGATTAATCAGCAAATCTCTGCAAGAACGCCTTCAGTGCAGTTCCCTAAAGCATTGGTGGAGAAATATAATTTTGATTTGAACAGTATCAATGGCAAAATAGGACCTAATACACTGAGTCTTTTGGAACCCTACCTTGCGGCAGTAAATAAGGATGATCCGACGAAAGGATTTATTGGACAAATTTCACAATTGGGCGGCGAATTCTTTGGATATGAATTAATTGGCGGATGGCAAAATCCAGGAGCAGTTGCGTTCTCAGATGCAAGCATGAAGGTGGTAAATTTTTATGAAACGCCTGAATTTAAGGCATATGCTCAAACAATGAGAGACTGGAATGCAAAGGGATATCAGAACTCAAAAGTTCGTATATCCCAAAAGACGGATGAGTGGTCAGATGCTAAAGCTGGAAAATGGTCAGTGTATATTGGCAGCACATTCCAGCCGGGTGGTGATGTAGGAGCCTCTGCACAAGCTGGAGAACCTTATGAATGCATTGCATCGGGTACACCTTATTTAACCACGGGTGGCATTACCGCAACAATGCAGGCAATCAACAGAAATTCCAAGAATCCGGAAAGAGCTATGATGCTTCTTGAATTGCTCAACACCGATAAAGAACTTTTCAATTTGTTGAATTCCGGAATTAAAGACAAGCATTATACTATTGACAGTGACGGTTTCCTGGTGAAAGAAGGAGACGCAGCTCTGGCTTATTATCCTAATGTAAATTGGATGTTTGCATCCAATTACCTTGCATATCCGCCAAAAGGTGGACCGATTGACGTATGGGAACAGCAGAAAGCAATTAATAATTCTTCAACACCGTCAAATCTTTTAGGTTTCAGCTTTGATGCCGAACCGGTAAAAGATGAAATCGGGAAATGCGCTGCTGTTGTGGATGAATACTATCGGGGTATAGAGCTTGGTGTTGCCGATGAAGCAAAGTACAATGAATTTATTGGGAAACTCAAAACGGCAGGTGCCGACAAGATAGTTGCAGAGATGCAAAAACAGATCGATGCATGGAAGGTAACTAAATAACTTTAACATTTCTTGACTATCATATTTGCAAATAAAAATTTATTGAATGTACAAGAAGTGCTATAACCTGACTTTTACAGTTTAACCGAAATCCAGCCACCAATAAGCAACTGAACGGAACCCCGAAAAGGCTGTACCAGAGCTTTCTCGGGGTTTTCATATANTANATTTTTGTTACCCTTCATTAAAGGTTCTTGATGACGTAATATTTTGGNAAAGATATTTCNGGAGGAAATCAAAATGGAAAGAATGACCTACAGCAGTGGTATGAAATCATTTCAGCCGGCAATACGATGGCAAGATGCATTACCGTGTGGAAATGGGACTACAGGTGCGCTTGTATATGGAAATATAAAAAATGAACTTGTGGTATTCAACCATAAGTTATTGTGGTTGAAGAGTGAAAAGCCTGTTATGAAGCCCGTTGCACAGCACCTGGAAGAATTCAGGAGGCTCTTGCTTGAGGGTAAATACAAGGAGGCTGAGGACTTTTTTGTGCAAAAAGCTTCTGCAAATCATTCTTTGGGCAGATATCATACTGACCCCTACCAACCGGCATTTGACTTGAAAATTGATATGGGTATTAAAACTGCGTTTAAGGAGTATACTCGGTATATTGATTTTGAAACAGGAGAAGCAATAGTNAGATGGCGTGATGCCGGTGTCGGTTTTAGAAGGAAATTGTTTGTTTCACGGCAAGATGATGTTGTTTGCATGTCTATTGATTCNGATTCTGAAGCAGACATTAACTGTAAAATTNAACTATGTCCTCATGATATAGAGGTTCTGGACGGGATGGGCTCAGGTAAAGAAAAGCAGGCAAAAGTGANTTCTTTTGTTTACAATGTTNANAGCGATACTAAATGGATAACTTTTAAAGGATGCTATAAAGATGGCTCNGAATTTGGAGGGGTAGCTAGAGTTATCCCACAAGGTGGCGCCATTTTGCAAAGTAATGGAGAAATTAGTCTTTCAAACGCAANTAAAGTGCTGATAATAATAAAAATATTTGCCGGAAATAAACATGAAGGAATATTGGAAAGCCAGAGAAAAGAGATTGAGGAACTTCCCGCCGATTATGATGCGCTGCTTGAAAGACATTTATCGGAGCACAGGGAATTGTTCAATAGACTAACACTGACGCTGGAGGAAAATATACCAAAGAAAGAATATACAAACGAGCTGTTGCTTATGGAAAGCTATAGTGATCGTGTGTCTTCACAGCTTATAAAGAGGATGTTTGACTACGGTAGGTACCTACTTATTTCAAGCTCAAGGCAGGGAGGACTTCCGGCAAATCTTCAGGGCATTTGGAACGGAGATTATGATCCTGCATGGTCATCCGACTATCATAACGACGTCAACATTCAAATGAATTATTGGCAGGCATTACCGGGGAATTTGCCTGAAACAGTACTGCCGTATTTTGATTATTACGAATCAATGATTGATGATTTCAGGGCAAATGCCAAAAATGTTTATAACTGCAGGGGAATACTCGCCCCTATCGCTCAAAGTACCAATGGAATTGTTACACCGGATATATGGCTGACGTGGACTGCTGGTGCAGGTTGGCTGGCACAGCTTTTTTATGATTACTGGTTGTTTACAAGGGATGATGAATTCTTAAAGAATAGGACTGTTCCTTTTCTTAAGGAGATTGCCCTGTTTTATGAAGATTTTTTATTTGAAGGAAATGATGGAAAGGCAGTATTTGCACCTTCACTTTCGCCTGAAAACTGGCCTTTAATAGAAAATTCCAGCATTGTAACAATTAATGCGACCATGGATGTTGCCATTGCAAAGGAGGTTTTAAGTAACCTTTGTGATTCATGTGAATACCTTGGAATTGGACAAGCAAATATTGAAAAGTGGAAAGATATGATAAGGAAATTACCAGATTATGAGGTGAATGAAGATGGGGCAATCAGAGAATGGTTATATCCCGGGCTAAAGGATAATTATGAGCATCGTCATTTTTCTCATATTTATCCATTGTTTCCAGGGTTGGAAATTACCTGTGAAAAAAATCCGCGCTTGCTGAATGCAGTAAAAGTTGCCATTGAAAAGCGTCTCGCTATTGGAATTCAAGCACAAACAGGTTGGTCTTTTGTATATATGGCAAGCATTTACNCAAGACTTGGTGAAGGAAACAAAGCTTTAGAATGCATTGAAATGTTGTGTCGTTCNTGTGTTGGCCCAAATTTGTTTACATACCATAATGATTGGCGCAGTCAGGGATTAACAATGTTCTGGGGCTATGGCAACCCTCCTCCGTTCCAGATTGAAGCCAATATGGGTATTACTTCAGTGATTCTGGAAATGCTTGCATTCTCGGCTCCGGGGATAATAAAGATATTGCCTGCACTTCCCGATAAATGGGAGAAGGGTGAAATAAAAGGAATGCTATGTAGGGGTGCAATAATTTTGGATTTACAATGGGATTTCTCACAAAATGAAATAAATATAGCACTTTGCTCAAAAGTAAGACAGAAATTAATATTGAAGTTTCCTACAGTTCCAAAAGAAATTAAATTTGAGCCTTCAGATATTTATATAGATAATTCTATATTAGGGAGTGAATATAGGGAAATTGAACTACTGAAAAATACCAGAGCCAGTATAAGCATAACTTTATCAAAGCTTAAGAGCTAATTACAAAAAAATGAATCTACATACCCTGCTCGGGGTGGACGTTCCGTCACAGGTATAATTTTACGGGAATTCAGGTTATAATACTGTTGAGATTTTCTTTTTCACCGTATTCAATTTTCAAGGTGCCGGGTTAACACTTTTATACGCCAGGCAAGGCAGAATAGACCAAGTGTTGGCCGAATCTTTATCTACTTGCCGATTTCAGGATAAATGATATAAAAAATCCGGCGTGGACATAAGAAACTTACGACTTAAGTGTGGTATGTTATTTTAAAAATCTTTGAAAATTGGAGATGTCCAAATGATAAAAAAAAANCTTTTAAAGAATCCTTTTCAGCTTTTTATTATGATATTATTGCCCTTCGTTTTGAGTATTTCATTAATTATACTCATTCAATCAGCGTTTTTATATAAATATTTCGAAAAGTTTGCTTTAAATATGGTTGATATTCAACAAAAAACAGATTTGCAAAACCAGAACTACAATGTAACAACTATGGCTCAAACCGCTAGGGCGCTTNCTACTCAAGCTTATTTTGACGATATGATAAAAGACATTCTNTATTCGGATGTCAGTCCTGTTGATTTCTCAAAATATATGAATAAACTGCAATCTTATAAAAACATTTACCCATTTTTGCAATCTATTTATATATATAATGGTCATAATATTTATTCCAGACCCAGTGTAAATTTTGAAGAGGATGTATCTACCTTTGAAGATAAGGGGATTCTTAATATTTTATCAGATATGAAGAACTATCCCTCTCATAGCATAATTCCAAGACAAATACCGGATATTGTATCTGATTATATCAATGGTTCAAAAAAATATACTTATGTATATTCCTATATTTTTTATGATGCTCAGCTGCAAAGCGGAAAAATAGACAGAGCTATCGTTCTTAATATTTCTGAAGAATGGCTGAGTCAAAGCATTAACTCCTCCGAAAATAATAATAGTAGAGTTTTTATAATTGATCATGCCGGCACCTTGATAACAGAGGATTTGAAATACCCTATGTTATCAGATTTATCAGGTACTGAATACATAAAAGCAATTCAAGCCTCAAAGAAGCCTATCGGTAATCTCCGTATAAAAGTGGATGGAGTCGATTCATTTATAACTTATGTTACCGCCGATATATCAGGCTGGAAGTTAATAAGCATTACCCCTTATTCTTATATTACAAAAGATATTAACAGTATGAAAATAAAAACCTATATATTTGTTATTTGCTTACTCATTATAAGTATTATTACCTTCTTTTTCCTTTCACGTAGAATATATATCCCTGTAAAGTCAATTATCAACAATTATAATACTCTGGAATATGAAAAGCGCAATGAATTCTTCAGGATAAAGCAGGACTTTTTAAGAACTCTGGTTAATAATAGTGACCGTGATAAAATTGAATCCTTAAGTAATAAGTTTAATAACTACGACATTTCTCTTAGCCCTTCGGATAATTTCTTGGTGATACTTTTAAAAATTGATTTATTTTCGGACTTTTGTCTTAAATACGATTTCGACGATAGAGGACTTATGAAATTTGGGATGATGAATATAATTTCAGAGCTCATATCTCCTGCCTTCAAGAATGAATGTATAGATATCTGGGAAGATCACCTTATCGTATTATTAAACTATAGTGATTCAAATCCGGTTTCAGCAAATGAGACCTTAGTAGCTATTGCTAAAGAAATTCAAANCAATATAAAAAAACACCTGGATGTTTCGTTATCTTTAACTTTTAGNGAAGTTTTCGACAATTTNGATTCACTGAACACTCAATACCTTAAAACCCTTGATTTATCATATTACAGGCTGATCTTCGGTCATAGTTCCCTTATTTTCCATGAAACCTTGAAACCTCAAATGAAAGATTTTAATTACCCTCAAGAAAAAGATAAACTGCTGACCGATGCATTAATCCTAGGTCACAGTGCCGATGCCAAAAATATATTTTCTGATATCATCCATCATGCTTCCCAATATAACCTTGCAATTTTTAATTCAACACTAATTCGTCTTTTTACATCAATAAATAATGTTATTAATGTAATCAATTGCAATAACGATTTACAGATAAATTTTAATTTTAACATTTATCTGTCAAAGCTTCAGAAAATTGAGACCCTGGATGAAATTGAATCCACCTTTTTCGAGTTATTTGAAAACTTATCCTCAGAAATGCAGTCAAAAAAAGANAATAAATACACAGAGATTATTGAAAAAGTGATAAATATTATAANCAAAGAGTACCCAAATCATAATCTGTCTTTGGAAAGTATTTCTGAGATAGTGAACCTGTCACCTTCCTATTTAGGACGTCTGTTTAAAAAGAACAAATTAGTTTCCATCACAGACTATATGAATTACGTGCGGCTTGAAAAGGCCAAAGAAATGATTTTTTCTTCTGAGGAGCCAATTAATACAATTATGAGTATGTCTGGGTTTTTAAGCCGCAGTCACTTTTTTACACTTTTTAAAAAGGCGTACGGAGTTACCCCAAACCAATATAGGAGTAATACCAGAACCATTGATTATAAAAACGATTTATAAAGCCAGTGATTATTTCACGTTCAAGATAAGGGAACAGAGGTGGATCTTCATGATTACATTTGAGAATCAGGTCTTTCATGCGCAGACCGCAAATACCTCCTATCTGATCCGCGTCCACGATGCAGGATATCTTGAACACCTCTACTATGGTGGCAAAATACGCCGGGCATCATGTTACGATGCGCTATTCGAGAAAATTGCTGCAGGTTATGGAAATACGATCNCAGCACCGACGGATTCGAAGCTTACTCTCGACAATCTCTGCATGGAATATTCGTTCGCGGCAACGGGTGACTACCGGCATGCGCCGCTCTGTCTGCAGATGCCGGACTTCGGGTATTCCCACGATTTCCGATACCGCAGCCATATGATTTATGAGGGGACATACAGTGAAAACGGACAGACTAAAATGCCTTTTGCAAAAGATTGTGTACAGGACGGGCAATCGGGGGAAGCCGGAATTGCTACCCTTGATATAACGCTGAAAGATACCGTGTATCCGGTATATCTGCATTTGATTTACACGTTTTTTGAACAAAGTGATGTGATCACAAGGCGCGTCAAAATAGAAAACCAATGCGAAAAGGACATCTGTATTTCCAAAATAATGAGCCTGATGATGGATTTGCCGGACAAGGACTACAATCTTCACACTTTCGACGGCCTCTGGGTGAAAGAAAGGCATGAGAACAAAAAGGCGCTCGTATCAGGACTTTATGTCAATGACTCCACGACAGGAAGCAGCTCGAACCGTCATAATCCATTCATCATGCTATCCAAAGATAACTGCACGGAAGAACACGGCGAATGCATTGGTGTTAACCTGATTTATTCGGGAAATCATTACGAGGCAGTCGAAGTATCCGGTTATGGGAAAGTTCGTGTCATGACAGGCATTAACCCTTTTCAATTTGCATGGACATTGGGCAATAACGATGCTTTCTATACACCGGAAGCCGTTCTTTCCTATAGCAGGGAAGGGTATAACGGACTCTCCCACAATATGCACAGTTTTATCAGTCACCATATTATTTCGCCGGACTGGGCGCTAAGACCCAGACCGATTCTCATCAACAACTGGGAAGCGACCTACTTTGATTTTACCGATGCCAAACTCCTTAAAATTGCCAGGGAGGCCAAAAGTCTCGGTATGGAAATGCTTGTTCTGGATGACGGATGGTTCGGAAACCGGTCGGATGATACGACCTCTCTTGGGGATTGGAAAGCCAATGAGAAGAAACTTGGCGGTACGCTTAAAAAACTTGCTGAGAAAATTAACAAGCTCGGACTGCAATTCGGGCTTTGGTTTGAACCGGAAATGATCAGCGGGAAGAGTGATCTTTTCCGGAAACACCCGGACTGGGCTGTCAGGGCACCGGATCGGGAGGCATATCCCGGCAGGAACCAATTGGTGCTTGATCTGACCCGGCAGGAAGTACGTGACTATATTGTCTCTGCTGTTGGTGAAGTGTTGGAAAGTGCTCCGATAGAATACGTAAAGTGGGACATGAACCGCCATTTGTCCGATGCATATTCTGCAAGCCTCGGACAAAGGCAAGGTGAGTTCTACCACCGGTTTATCGAAGGCGTCTACGAGGTGATGGACCGTATTACGACAGCCTTTCCTCAGGTTCTTTTTGAAAGCTGTTCGTCCGGAGGCAATCGTTTTGACCTTGGGATGCTGTGCTATATGCCGCAGATCTGGACGTCGGACAACACGGATGCCAACGAAAGAACGCACATTCAGAGGGGGACGTCCTTCGGGTATCCGCTTTCCGCGATGGCGGCGCATGTAAGCGCAGTTCCCAATCATCAGACGCTGAGAAGCATATCACTCGAGACGCGGTTTAACGTGGCAAGTTTTGGCATACTCGGCTATGAAATTGACATAACCAAGCTGACAAGGGCTGAAAAGAAGGCGATATCAGAGCAAATAAGGTTCTATAAAGCACACCGTGCTCTATTTCAGTTCGGCACGTTTTCCAGGCTTAAGTCCGATGATAATCATTGCATCTGGCAAGTCGTTTCGGAAGACAAAAAAGAGGGTATCGTCCTTTTCTATCAAAGGACAGGTATGCCGAACGCCCCGGGCGATGTCCTTAAAGTTACAGGACTTATGGCGGATACGCTCTATGAGGTGACAACCCGCCGGCAATTCATCTCGATCAGGCAGTTTGGAAGCCTTGCAAGCCAGGCATCCCCGATTCCGATTACGGATGAAGGCGTTATACAGTCAGTCATCAACAAGGTCTATATGCTTGAGAGCGAAAAAGAGCAGTACCGGGTATACGGCGATCTTCTGATGCATGCAGGAATCAAGTTGGGACAGCAGTTTGCCGGAACCGGTTACAACGAACAGACACGAGTCATGGGTGATTTTTCATCAAGGCTATATGAAATCAGGGCAGTAGAGGAAACGGAAGATTCCAGAAAGTTATAAGAACAGCAAAATTCATTCGGAAAGGAACTGCAAATGGACAAATCTGAAATCATTTTCGGCAATGAAATGAGCAAAAAAACAATACGAAAAGCCTGGAAATCCAAGCAGAAGTATGTGAAGAAATTCGGCGATGACGGGGATACCCATTATACCCTCTCCACTTCGGCAAATGCCTACATCGGAGAATCCCTGGGTGTCAGAAACATAAACATTACCAAAGACAAGGTCAGCGGGCAGCCGGATTTTGATGGGGGGAAAGGCATTATTGTCGGAAATATCCGCATGGGATTCGGGCATTACCGGATTTCGATGGCCATTGCATCCGCTGCAAATGCAATGGGCTTTATACCGTACTGGATGGATCTCAATTCTTATAAGGAGACAACGGGCGGCAAGGTAATCAACGCGCAGAATGAACTGTATTCTTTCGGGTCCCGAATGTCGGGGAAGAGCCGGCTGTTTAATCATTTTGTGTGGGAACCGATGAATTACGAAGGATTCAGAAAGATTTCCTACAATGCGGCAGACCAGAAGAACGCTGAATTGATGACTTCCGTTTTCAGGGATATTCCCAAAGAATTGCCGTTTGTCGCAACGCACGTGTGGCCGGCTCAGGCAGCCGTGCACGCAGGCATGAAGCACGTTGTAAATGCAATTCCCGATAACTGGCCAATGGCGCTTCATTTGTCGGAGGGCAGCATCCATACGATNCAGACCCACTCGGCTTATTTGGGATACCGTACCCTGAACGGGATGAATAAAAACGAAATCCTTAAGCCAATACCGGCCGGGGATATCCGGTATANCGGACATTATATAGACCACGAATTGGTCTCGAATATTAATGCGGACTGCGAAGCCAGAATGAANCGGGCACAGACAGGCAAACCGATGCGGTTCCTTTTGACGATCGGAGGAGCAGGTGCACAAAAAGAAATTTTTGCTGCCATTANATCGTATTTNCTNCCCTATGTTGNGACCGGAAAAGCAGCTCTTTATATNAATGTCGGNGANTACANAAATGTATGGGAAGACCTGCTCAAGGAAATTCCCCAACTGAAGCAGCTCGCTGTCGAACATTTCAACAACTGGAAGGAGACGGCGGCTTTTGCCGGGGCTGCGATTACCGGGGAAGTGGAAGGGATACACGGATTCTGGCACGAGAATATTTTTGAAGCCGTGTATGCAAGCAACCTGCTGATGAGAAGCACGGATGTACTTGTAACTAAGCCAAGCGAACTTGCGTTTTATCCCGTTCCCAAGCTATTTATCAGACGTGTCGGAGGCCATGAACAGTGGGGGGCCGTTCATTCCGCTGAAATCGGGGACGGAACAATGGAGTGCAGGGATATTCCTCATACGCTCCAGATGATCGGACTATTTTTGGAAGACAGAAATCTGCTCAGTGATATGTGCATCAATATAGTGAATAACAAAGAAGCAGGCATATATGACGGAGCATATAAAGTAGTGGAACTTGCCATGAACATGAAAAAGAGAAATAAATAAGGAAATAAATAAGGAAATAAATGAGGAGGATGTATTTATGAATGAACCTGGTGCAAAAAGAAATCGGTACGCATTTGGTCTTGGTACTATCGGAAGAGACATGACATATACACTCTACAGCATGTATATGACCTATTATCTGACGGAGATCCTCGATCTTCCCACTTCCACGTTCGTCGGGGCCAGCATCATCATGCTTGTCATGAGACTTTATGATGGATTCAACGATCCTTTTATGGGCTTTCTTGTTGATAACACAAATACCCGGTTCGGTAAATTTAAGCCCTGGATTCTATTCGGAGCTGTCGGAACAGCGATTCTGACAGTACTGTTTTTCACGGATATGGGACTCAAGGGCACAGCCTTTCTTGTTGTCTTCGGCATCATTTATGTCATTTGGGAAATGCTCTATACAGCAAATGATATCGCTTTCTGGTCGATGATGCCTCAACTCTCGGTTGATCAGAAAACCAGAGAGAAGATCGGTGCTTTTGCCAAGATATGCGCATCTATCGGGTTGGCTGTCGTCGTCGGTACCGTCGCATTTGTTCCGGGCTTACTGGGCAAATTTACCGGAAGTGAGAAAACCGGATTTACTCTATATACAGTTATAATTGTGGTCTGCCTGTTAATTGGAACGTGCATTACACTTTTTTGTGTCAAGGAACAGAAGAATGTTTTCAAAGAGGAAGAAAAAGCTACACTGCGCGATATGTTCCGGGCTATAACCAAGAATGACCAGCTTCTTGTCACAGCCGTATCCATGGCACTTTTCATGATCGGCTATTGCACCACGACAAGTTTCGGCATCTATTTTTTCAAATACGCCTTTAAAAACAAAGACATGTACACGCCATTCGGCATCATTCTTATATTGACTCAGATTGTCTCTTTCATTGTTTTCCCGCTCTTCAGCAAGCGGTTTACACGCAGGCAGCTATATATGGGGTCTACTGTGCTGGTAATTGCAGGGTATATTTTCTTCTTCTTCGCACCTATGAACATGATTTTCATCGGAGCGGCCGGCGTCCTTTTATTCGTCGGACAGGCTTTCATCTCGCTTCTTATGCTTGTATTTCTTACTGATACCATTGAGTACGGACAATGGAAGCTTGGGCGAAGAAATGACAGTGTTACCTTTGCCATACAGCCCTTTATCAACAAGATCGGTAATGCAGTCGGTACTTTCATTGTAAGTATGACTCTTATCGTTACCGGCATTAACGATGCCAAAACAGTGGATGATGTATCAGATCAGGGGCTTTTCATCATGAAATGCGCCATGCTTATTCTTCCGATATTCTTCATTGCGGCAGGCTACATTGTCTATCTGACGAAGTTCAAGATCGATACAAAAATGTACGAAAAAATCGTTGCCGAACTCAAAGCCCGCGGAGATCTGGGCGACGGCGTGAAAATTCTCACGCGCCCCGGCAATAGAACCAAAGATATCGAATCCAAAGACATCTGACCAAGATAGTAATCCATAACTTCAAGTGACTTATCCGGGGGCATATTCGAGCCCTCTATGGGAAGAATCCCGGCCATGCGTACAGCATTCGGGATTCTTTCGTCCATCGCACTTGTATGTCTTCTGGTACCGGTATTTGCTATCAGGGAAAAAGATTCTGTTACGGCCGCACCAGTAGAAGGATCGGCATTTTCCTCTCTGGTCAAGACATTCAGGAATAAGGATTTCCGCATTTTCGTAGGCTCGGACGTCCTATACTGGATTGCCCTCACCATGTTTCAGACCACACTTCCCATGGCCATCTTTGGCATCCTGCCCCAGGCGATGGTGGCGGATATTTCCCAGAGTGACAGCATCGCTACGGGTGAGAACCGAGAGGGCATGTTTTATGCAGCCCGGACGTTTGCCTTCAAAATGGGACAGAGCGCGTCCCTGCTCATTTTCACAGGAATCGTTTAAAGGAAATAGGCTCCCTCAGGATGACAGACACAAATAAAATGTCTGTTGTCCCGGGGGAGCCTTTTATATCCTGATATGGGAAGATGTGCATAAATAACTCTCAGGCATAACGAAAATTCTTTTTTGAAAATTTGAGCAAATTGCAGTTTGCCTATTTACAAGCGACCAAATAGGATATATAGTTAGTTGCACAAGCAACTGACTAGTAAAGTGACTAGGCGAAAAGGAGGAAATTCAATTGAAGATAGATTTTGAAGATGAGCGCCCGATTTTTCTCCAGATAGCGGAACAAATAGAAGACGGTATTTTGTCCGGTGCTTTTCAGGAAGAGACACAGATACCATCCACAACGGAGATATCGGTAAATTACAAGATTAATCCGGCCACGGCTTTGAAGGGAATAAATCTGTTAGTCGACGGCGGCATTGTATATAAGAAAAGAGGGCTTGGTATGTTTGTAAGTACAGGAGCGGTGAAGATGATCCGGGGGAAGAGGAAAGAAGAGTTTTTTGAAAACTATATCACGAAGCTCGCAGGCGAAGCTAAAAAACTGGGACTGACGCAGGAAGAGATTGTCAGTATGATAGAAAGGGGATTCAAACAATGAACGGCATTGAAGTAAGGAACACATCCAAGGATTTCGGGAATGTACAGGCTCTTAAAGATGTCAGCGTGCATTTTGAAGAGAATAAAATATACGGGCTGCTCGGAAGAAACGGTGCCGGTAAGTCAACGCTGCTCAATGTAATTACGGGACGGATTTTCGCAAATGGCGGAGAGGTTCTTGTTGACGGCGAGACTGCCCTGGAAAATGACAGCTCCCTTCAGAAGATCTACATGATGAGTGAGAAGAATTACTATCCGGAAAACATGAAAATCCGCGACGTATTCAAGTGGACCAGGGAATTCTATCCGGATTTTGATGCAGCGTATGCTGCAAAGCTTGCGGAACGGTTTGAACTCAATACGGATAAAAAAGTCAAGGCACTCTCGACAGGGTATAGTTCGATACTCAAACTCATAACGGCACTGTCGACGAACGCTCCATACATTCTTCTTGATGAACCTGTACTTGGACTTGATGCCAACCACAGGGATCTGTTCTACAAGATTGTGATTGAGAAATTCAGCGAGAATCCCTGCACAATTATCATTTCCACGCATCTCATTGAGGAAGCGGCCGGCGTCATCGACCATGTCGTCATCATTAAAGACGGGAAAATCATCAGGGATGAATCGCGTGATGACCTGATGTCAAAAGGGTATATGGCAACAGGTGCCGCATCGGTCGTCGACGGTTACATAGCGGATAAGAATGTTCTTGGAACGGACAGCCTCGGAGGCTTAAAGACTTCGTATATTCTCGGCACACTCAATAGAAATGATGTGCCGGCCGGCATTGAGATCAGCAAAATGGATTTACAGCGGTTGTTTATCCAGCTGACAAACGCGTGAGGGGGGAAGAACAATGAAACTAAAATCATCCTATATATACCAGTTGAGTGACATGAAGAGAGCCATTGCCATTTTCTATTTTATTCTTCTGTGCATACTGGTATTCGGTTTTACAGTCTCAGGAGCAAAATTTACAATTTCCGGAAATATAATTTCATCTACCACCGGATCCGGAATCACAGGTATGGAAATTTGTTCGATCATATTTCTTTTTGTCTGCGGACTGAATTCATTCAAAGAATTTTTCAGAATGCTTATGCAGAACGGGATTTCGCGCAGGACGCTGTTTTTAGGCAGAATCATGACTATCTTATCCGTATGTGCAGGTATGGCCGTGATCGATAAAATCATTCTGCTTATTGGAAAATTTATTGCTTCACACAACTCGCGGATAAACTTCAAGGGACTGTTTGAAATGATCTATGCAGTACGCATGGATCAGGTAAGCGGCCTTCAGATGCATGTCGACGGATTCATTTTCAATATGTGCCTCTATCTTGCTGCAATGACCATCGGTTATTTTATCACGATTGCCTTCTACCGTATGAGTAAAATAGCCAAAATTACAGTGGCTGTCGGTGTGCCGATGATTCTTCTGAACGTTGTACCTATTCTGGATGCTGCCCTTCTTAACGGAGCTGTCACGAAAGCACTTATCAACACACTCGCCTTTGCATTCGGTTTCCAAAATGGAGGGAACCCCTATTTTGGAGTGGTTTCCCTTCTGCTGATTACCGCTGTATTCTGCGCTCTTTGCTGGCTGACAATGCGAAAAGCGATTGTGAGAGATTGACTGCTCTCATGCCGTATATCCGAAGAAGGTAAGAGGGAACTTGAAGTCAGGCAGTCAGAAACAATGTAAAGGAGATTCAGGAAGCGATCTCAGCCGGAATTGCATCTCAGGACAGCCTTAATGAGGTGCTGTGCAGCCTGAGCAAAGCCGAAGACTGGGGAACCTGGGATCTTTTAGGGGGTGGCCTGCTCTGCGACCTTGCCAAACATTCCGATATCGATGATGCTCAGACGGAAGCCCAACAGACGCAATATCTGCTTCGTAAATTCAGAACGGAACTAGTTGATGTAAGGATAGATTCGGATCTGCGGATAGAGGTGGGGAGTTTTGCCAGATTTGCGGACTTTTTCTTTGACGGGCTCTTTGCGGACTGGTGCATGCAGTCAAAGATTCACGATTCGCAGGCTAATGTTGAAAGTGTCGAAAAACAGGTGGAGGACGTAATTATAAGACTCCGCTTGCTGGCAGAGAACGAAACGGCTGCTATTATAAAGCTTGAAAAGGATATTGAAATCCTGGTGACGGATGCATAATCCGTGAAATGATTTTTACTTGCCTTATCATGTGACTTCCGGATTCTGATACAATAAAGGTGTAAAGTTATGCTGCAGCTGATGTCTCGTACAGTGCTGATGTGGAAACTGAGAGGCGATTCAAAAATGATTTATTCAGTTTATGGGTTGTTTCATATTTTTGCTGTTTATGCCTTTATGAGGGCAAAGGACAGACGGGTTTCCGACGAAAATTTGTATTACCGTACAATTGAGGAGCTGCTTGCCGCGGACTGTGTGCAGGAAATGCAGCAATATAAGCAGCATGGCGGCACAACAACATACACACATTGCCTGGCTGTTGCATACTACAGCTATCGCCTGTGCCGGGTCCTTCCGATGAAGGTTGATATTAAGAGTGTTGCGCGCGGCGCACTTCTCCATGACTTATTCCTTTATGACTGGCATGTGCCCGACAAGAGCCATCGTCTCCATGGTTTTTACCATCCTGGATTTGCATATGCGAATGCAGTAAAATATTTTGATATTAATAATATAGAAGCTGACATTATCCGGAAGCATATGTGGCCGCTGACTGTAACAAGGGTGCCCAGATGCCGCGAAGCTGCCATTGTATGCCTTGTCGACAAGTTCTGTTCTTTTTCCGAGACAATCGGACTCCATTACAAAAGGCAGTTTGTTTTCGCGAGCCGCAAAGAATAAGGTGCAGAGGGCAGTGTTTTATGAGTAATACGGAATTCCTCCTCAACTGTGACTCGCCATGGGCAGTCTACCGGACACTTCTGGATTTACTGGATCTGGATGAGAAGGATGCTGCCGTAAAAAAAGCAAGGGAAGAGATGCTTGCACATCCGCTCATTCAAAAACTTTTTGTGGAAATGAAGGATTGGCCCGGCGGTGTGCTGAACAGCCATAAAAGTGCGGGACAGCTCTACCACAAGCTTTCCTTCCTGGCGGAGATCGGAATAACCGGGGATGATTATGATTTTTCGAATATTGAGAATAATTTGACGGAACACCGGTCGGATGAAGGAATTTTTCAGCTTCCGATGAATATTCCGGTACATTTCGGAGGAACCGGGCAGGATGTGTGGGCATGGGCACTGTGCGATGCTCCTTTGCTGCTATATTCAGCATCAAAAATGAACCTCACTGACAGGGGTGTGATACAGGAAGGCGTGCAATTCCTTAAGGAACTCGCCCGGGAAAACGGCTGGCCCTGTGCTGTATCAAAAGAGCTTGGTAAATTTCACGGCCCCGGCAGTAAAAAGGATCCATGTCCATATACGAATCTGATTATGCTCAAACTGCTCGCACTTCTTAATAAAAAGGACAGCCCGGAAGCACATGCCGGGGTAGAGTGCCTCCTCCATGTCTGGGATACAAGCAGGGAACGGCATCCGTATATGTTCTTTATGGGGACGGATTTCCGGAAACTGAAGGCTCCCTTTATCTGGTACGACATCCTTCATACCGCCGATGTCCTGTCACAGTTTGATTTTGCCGTCGAAGATGAAAGATTTACCGGAATGCTTGCAATCATCAAAGCAAAAGCAGGGAGCGACGGTCTTTTCACACCGGAATCAGTCTGGCAGGCATGGAAGGACTGGGATTTCGGACAGAAAGCGATGCCTTCCGCATGGATGACTTTTCTCGTATACAGGATCATCAGGCGATGCAGTAAATAAGCAGTACTTCCTGCCTGATTAATGATGCAATTGTGTATCAAAACTATACACCGATATTAATATTGACTATACTGAAACCAGTTCTTAAAGAAGGACTGCGTTTGCCTGCAATCAAATCTGTCCTGTGAAAGTGATGGGAATTACATGGAGCATGATGACTTCTATAAAAGCCTGCTTGACAATACATATGAGGGCATCTATTTTGTGGATATCAACCGCAGAATTTCTTTCTGGAACAAAGCAGCCGAGTTAATAACCGGCTATTCAGCGGATGATGTAGTTGAGAAATATTGCTACGACAATATCCTTGATCACGTTGATCACAAAGGCAACCATCTTTGTGTGGACAGCTGTCCGCTTCATAAGACGATTGATGACGGGGAGCCAAGGGAGGCTGAGGTGTATCTGCGTCATAAAGCGGGACATTGGATACCGGTAAGTATCCGGGCCATTTCGATTAAGGAGAACGATAAGATCATCGGAGCTGTGGAGCTCTTTGTCGATATAACACAAAGGCAGGAAGAGAAGAAGAAGATAGAGGAATACAAGTCGCTTGCCCTGTATGATCAGTTGACGGGTCTTCCGAATCGAAGATACATCGAAACATTTCTGGAATCGAAACTTAATGAGTACATATCCTTTCAAATTCCATTCGGTGTTCTTTTTATTGACGTTGATAATTTCAAAAACTTCAATGATACGTATGGTCATGAGACAGGGGATGAGATTCTTAAAATGGTTGCGGCTACGTGCTCCGGCCTTACCCGTTCAACTGATTTATTCGGTCGTCTCGGCGGTGATGAGTTTGTTGCTGTTCTTACAGGAACAAACAAGGTTAATATGGGTATGATTTCGGAATCCATGTGTAAACTCGCGGAGAATTTTGTATTTTGGAAGCAGGACCTTACTATCAATATCTCTATAGGAGCCACACTGGTTAACAGCGAAGATTCTGTGGCAAGTGTTTTGAAGCGTGCAGATTCCCTCCTGTACCAAAGCAAACAGGGCGGAAGAAATAGAGTCACATACGGATGACGGCAGAAATCAGAGGTGAATAATGGAAATAAAAGATAAAGTAAGCACCGGTATCAAGGGATTTGACAAAGTCATTGATGATCTGCGGCTCGGCGACAATGTTGTCTGGCAGGTTGATGCCATAGCTGATTACAAAAAAATGGTGGATCCATACGTGGAGCAGGCATTAAAGGACAAAAGAAACCTTATTTACCTCCGGTTTGGCAGCCATGAGCCTCTTATCACCGATCATCCGGATATTAAAATCTATACGGTTGATCCCGGTACCGGTTTTGAGACTTTTGCGACAACCGTTCACAACATTATTACGCAGGAGGGTAAAAGAGCCTTCTATGTTTTCGACTGCCTGTCCGACCTGCTGGAGCACTGGCACTCAGACCTGATTATCGGCAATTTCTTCAAAGTGACCTGCCCGTATTTGTATGAACTGGATACACTGGCTTATTTTGCGATTTTCCGCAACGTGCACACATTCAGTACCATTGCCGGGATCAGGGAGACAACCCAGCTTCTCCTTGACCTGTATCAGGTTAAAGGAAAAATATATATTCATCCCCTCAGAGTCTGGCAGAGATACTCACCGACCATGTTTTTCCCGCATCTGATCCAGGGTCAGGAAGCTGCCAGCATAACAGCAAGTGCGGAAGCGGCAGAATTGTTTTCGAGCATCCACAGGGGGGAAGACAGGCCCGATCACTGGAACTACATCTTCAGCAAAGCCAAGCAGGCACTGAAGCTTGACACTGAACTGCAGAAAAAGACCAAGTACCTTCTGCTTTCCATGCTGATGGGAAGTGAAACAAGGATGCTTCATCTATGTCAGGAATACTTCACTCTCAAGGATGTCCTGGCGATTGCATCCCGAGAAATCGGAAGCGGATATATCGGCGGTAAGAGTGTCGGTATGCTCATAGCAAGAAAGATTCTGGAGGTGAAAGGGAAAAACAAATACATGCCGTTTGTTGAGCCGCATGATTCCTTTTATATAGGAACGGACGTTTTCTACACGTATATTGTTCAGAACGGCTGGTGGCGGCTCCGCACTTTGCAAAAGACCCGGGAGGGGTACTATTCCCTGGCACCCGAGCTCAAGGACAAGCTTCTGGGGGGCTCTTTTCCGGAAGACATACAGGAACAGTTTGTCAGGCTGCTCGAATATTTCGGCCAGTCTCCTTTAATTGTACGCTCGAGCTCGCTTTTGGAAGATAATTTTGGCAATGCATTCGCCGGAAAATATGAAAGCGTATTTTGTGCCAACCAGGGGACCCCGACCGAGCGGTACACTGCTTTTTCACAGGCTGTCCGAACGGTTTATGCCAGTACGATGAATCCTGACGCACTGGCTTACCGGATGAACCGCGGCCTTTTCGACAGGGATGAGCAAATGGCCATCCTCGTCCAGCGTGTATCCGGCGATTACCATCAGGACGAATTCTTCCCGCATATTGCAGGTGTCGGGAATTCCTCCAACCTGTATGTATGGGACAAGTCCGTTGATATGGAAGCAGGGATGCTGCGCCTGGTATTCGGGCTGGGAACAAGGGCTGTCGACCGTACAGTGGGAGATTATGCAAGAATTGTAACACTTGATGATCCGATGCGCATCCCGATGATGAACTATGAAGATCTGAAGAAATTTTCACAGCATTATGTCGATGTTATCTCCCTGCGGGAGAACCGGCTGAAAAGCATGTATTTTGAGGATATTATCGTAAATGACTTGAAGACCGACAAGGAACTGTTTGCAAGTATCGATTATGAGACGCAAAGGCGTATGAGGGAGAAGGGAATATCAGGCCGTAAGATCCCATACTTGCTGGATTTCCACAAATTGCTTGAAAAATCACAGTTTCCGGCTCTTATGAAAGACCTCCTTGCAGAGTTGTCCCGTGTTTATGAATACCCGGTGGATATCGAATTCACTGCAAACTTCGGGGTAAACGGTAATTTTAAAGTGAACCTGCTGCAATGCCGGCCCCTGCAGACACGCGGCCTGGGGATGGCGGTACAAATGCCCGTGCTTGAAAATGAAAATGACTGCTTTTTCTCGACGGACGGCAGTTTTATGGGCGGAAATATGCGGCTTCCCGTCGGTTATGTTGTCTATGTACAGGAATTACCCTATCTGGCCAGAAGTGAACAGGACAAGTACGAAGTTGCCAGGACAATCGGCATAATCAATAATTCCCTCCGCGGGAAAAGCGTCATGCTTGTCGGGCCCGGCCGATGGGGGACAACCACACCAAGCCTGGGCGTACCTGTCCATTTTTCCGAAATCAGCAATATGGCGGTCGTATGTGAAGTTGCATCCAATAATACGGGCATGATGCCGGAATTATCATATGGCAGCCACTTTTTTCAGGATCTTGTCGAGACGGGTATTTTCTATGCAGCTATTTTTGCCGGGCAGAAAAATGTCATATACCATCCTGAACGCATTTTGGATGAGGAGAACCTTCTTGGAAACATGCTGCCGGAGTGCGCAGTATTTGCAGATGTTATTAAAGTGGTGCAGACGGATGGACTGGTAGTGTATTCGGATATTGGCACACAAAAGCTGGTGTGCAGGTAAAACCGGATATTTCGGTATTTGAAAAGCATATTCAAGACGCTGCGAACAACCCCTCTTTCCCCGTTGCCGGAGAAAGAGGGGTTGTTGTTTTGTCTTTTTACAATGGAAAATTAATAGGCAACACCCTGGCTGAGCATCGCATCGGCAATTTTGAGCATACCGGCAATGTTTGCGCCCATGACAAGGTCATCAGCATCACCAAACTCTGCAGCAGCAGCTGAAGCGTTGGCGAAAATATCCTGCATGATTCTTTTGAGTCTTGCATCCACTTCTTCAAATGTCCAGGACAGACGTGCTGAGTTCTGGCACATTTCAAGGCCGGAGGTTGCTACGCCGCCTGCATTTGCAGCCTTGCCGGGAGCAAAGTACACACCGTTCTGAAGGAACTGGTGGACAGCCTCGGGTGTGCTGGGCATATTGGCGCCTTCGCCGACGTACTTGCAGCCGTTGGCAATCAATGTCTTGGCGTCTGCTTCGTTCAATTCATTCTGTGTTGCACAGGGAAGGGCTATACTGCATTTTACGGACCAGACACCCTTTCCTTCGGTGTATGTTGATCCGGGGACAAGCTTTACGTATTCGCTGATACGGGCGCGCTTTACTTCCTTCAGATCTTTGATGATATCAAGGTTGATCCCGTTAGGATCATAGATGTAACCGTTGGAGTCGGATAAAGTAACAACCCTGCCGCCGAGCTGTGTGGCCTTTTCTGTCGCATAGATGGCAACATTGCCGCTTCCGGAAATAGCTACTGTCTTGCCTTTAAAGGATTCACCCTTTGCTTTGAGCATTTCATCAACGAAATAGCACAAACCATAACCGGTTGCTTCCGTACGTGCAAGGGAGCCGCCGAAACTTAAGCCCTTGCCGGTAAGAACGCCGGTAAATTCATTCTGAAGCCTCTTGTACTGGCCGAACATGTATCCGATCTCGCGGCCGCCTGTTCCGATATCACCGGCAGGGACATCAAGGAACTGACCGATGTGCTTGGAAAGCTCAGTCATAAAGCTCTGGCAGAAACGCATGACCTCACGGTCGCTCTTGCCCTTGGGGTCAAAATCAGATCCGCCCTTGGCGCCGCCCATTGGAAGGCCCGTCAGGGAATTTTTGAAGCACTGTTCAAAACCGAGGAATTTCAGGATAGAAAGATTAACGGAAGGATGCAGGCGTATGCCGCCCTTGTAAGGCCCGATAGCAGAGTTGAACTGTACACGGTATCCTCTGTTAACCTGGACGATGCCTTTGTCGTCAATCCACGAAACGCGGAACATAACCATGCGCTCCGGCTCAACCATTCTCTCGATGATTCCTTCTTTTTCAAACTCGGGACGGCGTTCAACAACAGACTGGCATGACTCCAGAACTTCTTTGACTGCCTGCAAAAACTCGGGTTGATTTGGGTCTCTTTCCTGGACTTTGGCATAAACTCTTTTCAGGTATTCATTTTTTAAAGACATGACAAATCCTCCATCACTAAAATATTTGCTAAATACTCACTTCGCCCTTGAAGAGAATCATTATGACGGCTTAGCTTTTTGAGTATAACTCTAGCGCAATAAAAAGCAAACAGTTTTTATGAATATTTGCAAAATATTTTTGTTAGAGTTGCATATGCAGAAAATGAAAATCAAACCTTCATTACCCAGAAACTCCATTGTCTCTAAGTGATACAGAATTGATTATATGTAATATAGAACAAATAATATTTACGTAAAGCGAAGCGCTATGACCATTAAATTGCAAAAAATAAATATCAAAAGACATTACATATCTATAAGTACTATATGCCAATTGTCTTTCGATTGTGGCAAAATAGCTGTGGAAGCCCATGTTTACCACTAGAAGGCGGGCCGGAAAGAAGGACCTGACATGATTCGTTTCGAATGTGATTACAGTGAAGGCGCTCATCCTAGAATACTTCAGAAGATCATTGATACTAATTTTGAACAGACCCAGACATACGGGGAGGATTCATACTGTCAGAAGGCGGCTTTGCTGATTAAAGATAAATGCGGCCGACAGGATATAGACGTGCATTTTCTGTCAGGGGGGACACAGACAAATCTGACTGTTATCTCCGCCGTGCTTCGCCCGCACCAGGGCGTGATCTCTGCAGATTCCGGCCATATCAGTGTGCATGAGACCGGTGCAGTTGAGGCAACCGGGCACAAAGTGCTGATACTTCCGGGAACAAACGGCAAATTGACTGCCGGACAGATCCAGGCGGTATGTGATGAACATGCTCGGGATGTGAACCACGAGCATATGGTACAGCCCAAGCTGGTATACATTTCCAACCCTACCGAAATCGGCTCCGTTTACAGCCGGTCTGAACTTTCTGCAATAAGCGAAACCTGCCGCAGGAATCAACTTTTTTTGTACATGGACGGCGCCCGGCTGGGATATGCACTGTGCGCACATGGGAATGATGTGGACTTGCCGGTGATCGCGGACCTTTGTGATGCGTTTTACATAGGGGGAACAAAACTGGGGACACTTTTCGGCGAGGCGCTTGTGATTTGCAGGCAGGAACTGAAACCGGATTTCCGTTATATCATGAAGCAGAAGGGCGCACTTTTAGCAAAAGGAAGGCTTCTCGGACTGCAGTTTCTTGCACTTTTTGAAGATGACTTGTATTTTGACATTGCACGCCATGCAAATGATATGGCGCAGCTGATTAAAGAGGCCTGCGAGAGAAAAGGCTATCACTTCATGATCCCGTCCGTAACAAATCAGCAGTTCCCTATACTCCCCGATGCTGTGCTTCTCAGGCTCGCCGATGATTTTTCCTATTCGTTCTGGGAAAAAACAGATGAGACGCACAGTGCCGTGAGGTTCTGTACAAGTTGGGCGACAACGCAGGAACAGGTAAAGGAATTAGCGTCTGCTATTGAGCAGGGCTGACGGATGACTCTTCCAGGAAGGTTTCATATTTGCCTGAGCCCCAGATAAGGGCGTACAATACGGAGAACAATCCCGGCGTTACAGATTGTATTTATGCGTATTCAGACAGGATTCTTAAAATGAGTTTCCGAAAAAAAGATATGGTGTGCCGGTACGGAGGCGATGAATTTGTTGTAATACTGGAACGGGCAGAAAAGCTGGAAGTAGTTCAGGCAGTAGAGAGAATATACCAGAATGTCCTTCTTGAGAATGCCAGGGAAAAACTCCCGTATACAATCAGCTTCAGCATAGGGTATGATATTTTTGACAGCAAATCAGGTATGACGGCAAATGAATTTCTCGAACACATTGATTCACTGATGTATCAAAACAAAAAATCAATGAAGGTCGTTTCAGAAAACTCCGAAACCAAAAAACAGTAAACCCTGCCGGATGAAGGAGGTATTCAAATGGATTTTGATGCTTTAGCCCAGACATGGGACACAAAAGACAGAATGAATCGTGCGCAGATGATTGCTCAGGAAATACAAAAGGAAATCTCGGGTGAGACATACCATAAAGCACTTGAGTTCGGCTGTGGTACCGGCCTGGTCAGCTTCAACCTGCACCTTGTCCTGAGGGAAATGACCCTTGCCGACAGCTCCGGGGAAATGATCCGAATAGTAAAGAACAAGATCAGGAACTATGCGCTGCATAATATGTCGGCGTTGCAGATAGATATAGTAAAGGGTGAAGCGCTTCCTTCCAGTTATGATTTGATCTATTCGTCGATGGCCCTGCATCATATAGCAGACACACAAAAACTGCTGCATACGCTGTATTCACATTTGGATAAGGGTGGCCGGATCTGCATCGTTGACCTGACGCAGGATGACGGAAGTTTCCATAAGTCGGAAACTGGATTTGACGGGCACAACGGATTCAATACCGGTGACCTCGCAAATATTTTTGAAAAAACGGGATTTAGGAATATTACTTCAAGAATTATTTATCAGGGTATTAAAGAGACAGAGGACGGCGGTGCACCGTACTCGCTTTTCCTGATGACGGCAACAAGGAAAGGCTAGGACAACAATCCAAAGAGGAAGCGCGATGAAGTATTTTGTGGTTGATGTATTTACCGATACGGTATTCAGCGGCAATCCGGCCGGTGTCTGCCTTCTGGATGAATGGCCTGATGTTTCTGTCATGCAGAAAATCGCCTTTGAGAATAATCTGTCGGAGACGGCTTTTATCGTCGAAAAGGATGATTATTATGACCTGCGGTGGTTTACTCCGGAGATTGAAATTGATCTGTGCGGGCATGCTACCCTTGGGAGCGCCTTTGTCCTTATGAATTATGTCGAGCCGAATATTATGCAGGTGACTTTCCATACACAAAGCGGAGTTCTTACAGTCAGCCGTGACGGCAATGAATTTACAATGGATTTTCCGAGCCGCAAACCGGTCCTGTGCGCAGCCCCGGAAGTCCTTGAAAAGGCACTGGGCGCAAAGGTACTTGAGACATATGCCTCCCGTGATCTTATGGTTCTTGTGGAGAGTGCGGAAACGGTCCGGAAGATGAAACCGAATTTCCAGATGCTGGGAAGAATCAAAGAATTCATGGGTGTTATTGTGACGGCAAAAGGCGACGACTGCGACTTTGTTTCCCGGTTTTTTGTTCCGAATGCAGGTATAAGCGAGGACCCGGTGACAGGTTCCGCACATTGTACGCTGATACCGTACTGGAGTGAAGTCCTCGGGAAAAAGGAAATGACGGCACGTCAATTGTCCTTGCGCGGAGGCAGGATATCCTGTATGGACTGCGGAAAAAGAGTAAAGATCGGCGGTGAAGCCGTACTGTATATGCGCGGTGAAATCGAGTGTGTATAGGTTTTGCCTGTATGACCATTGGCGTCCCGGGCACAGATTACAAAAGCTGCATAATGAAGAATGCAGGGGAAGACCGGCTTAAGGGGCACGAATACCGGCGCCGGCCGGACAGACCGCGGAATAATCTGCAAGACTGGATTATACGGCTTGCAGGATACCGACGGCTGAGGTGTTTCCAAAGCCCGTCTGCGGATCTTTCGGAGAGTGGACATTATACATAAAGGCATTCTGGCTGCAGATATTTTCCACAGTATTATGGCCTTCCTCAACGGATGCATGCCTTACACGGCCGACGACCATGACAGTCTGACCATTTCCGGAAAGGTCTTTAACAAATTCAAGGGTGCATTCCATACACAGGAACGCTTCGTGTATACGAGGTGCATTTATCGTCACGCAGGGTTCTGCTGTAAACCCACCGGAAGCAATTTCATCTTCATCTTCTTCATTTGTTGCGATAGTCTTAATACAGGAGTCATAATATTCCGGACGAACGAAATTCAGGCAGAATTCCTGCTCCCGCAGGATGTTCTGATAGGTGTGCGTGCTCTGCATGAGTCCCTGCATTACGGCAAAAAAACCGCCGCCGTCACCTGCAAAGGAGCTCCAGGCCTGGAAACATGCATTGGGCTTTCCATTTTCCTTGCGTGTTGTGACCAGAAACATCGGGGAAGGGACTCCGCAGGCGAATTCCATATGGGAGAAAATATCATACTGACCCGGCCAGTCTTCCATAAAAGTCTCGGGTCTGTTTTCCATTACTTCAATTTTCATAATCGGGCTCCTTTCGTGGCTGACGTCAAAGGTGCATTTTCATATATGCCTTAATCATAGCAAAGTTGTCCCGGCTAAACAACGCCGGCCGGTTGACAGGTATTTGACATTTCTGCCAAAGTATGGCGTTATACAGGAGAGAAATGGTCCCGTCAGTCGGAGGAGCTTCCCCTTCACCGTGTTCTGGACCTTGCTATTCTGGTCTGCCGCTCCAAGCAGTATTTTGCAGAAAGTTACCGCCTGCCGAAGCTGTATGATCCTGAGAAACCTGCGATTGACCGCATCGGTCTTCAGGGGGATGCGATGACGGTCGCCGTATGCGCAGATAATCCGATGATCGATGAGGACATCCGCCTTTTTGCCGATGCCCTTAGTAAAGATGATGAGCTTATCGGCGAGCGTCTATCAACTCTGTCACGCATACTTAAGGAACTAGGGTATTGATAGTATGGATAAACAAAGAAAAAAGGACATGTCCGCCGCATTAGAGGGACGTCATTTGTATTGGAAGTCCTGGAAACCCTGGGAAAAAAAGAGACGCAGGCAGACCGGGAATTTGCGGACGATATTGCGGTCCTTAAAGATCTCTGGCTCGAGAAGACGGATCCGGCATCCTTATATTGATAACAAACTGCAATGGAATTTGTATGATTGCATCCGCAAAGACGTATGGCAAAAACCAAATACGCAGCAATCGCGTTCAAGTTTTTGATTCTCCAAAGAGATAACATGAATGCAGGAGGTGAGGAATATCAGACAGTCAGATGTTGTCCATGCAGTTTCGCGAATGCAGGACTATATTGAAGCCCATGTTTCCGAACCGATTACGCTGCATCAGCTGGCCGGAACGGCCGGATACTCACAGTGGCACTGTGAACGAATTTTCAGGGAGCTCACCGGGAAATCACCATTCGAGTACATCAGGGCGCTTCGGCTTTCGAAAGCTGCCCTGATCCTGCGCGAAGGCAGGACCAAAGTCATTGATGTTGCATTTGACTTTGTTTTTGATTCCCATGAAGGCTTCACGAAGGCGTTCTCAAGACAGTTCGGCTTGCCGCCGGGCAGGTACAGGCGGGAGACCCCTGCTATACCCCTTTTCATGCCGTATCGAGTATCCGTAACACCGGCTTCCCAGGAAAAGGAGAGAGAAATAATGAGTACAACAACAAAGACTGTGTTTGTTCAGGTTGTGGAGCGGCCTGAAAGGCAGATTATGGTCAAAAGAGGCGTAAAGGCCACGGACTACTATACCTACTGTAATGAAGCGGGGGATAAAGGAGGGTGTGAAGCCTCGGAAAGAATCTGGGGTGTTCTATCAAGTGTGAAGGAAGCGCTTTATGAACCGATCGGCATGTGGCTTCCCCCGAAGATGATTCCGGAAGGCACATCCAAATATGTACAGGGAGTCGAACTTCCGCTTGACTATCACAAACCTCTGCCCGAAGGCTATGAGATGATCACAGCGCCTCCGTGCAAAATGATGGTTTTTCAGGGTCAGCCCTACAAGGATGAAGACTATGAAGAGGCGATTTTCGATATATGGGAACTCATGAAAACCTACAATCCTAAGCTGTACGGATATGAGTGGGCAGATGAGGACGCCCCGCGTTTTCAGCTTTCACCAATGGGATACAGGGGCTATATTGAAGCACGCCCTGTTCGTCCTGTCAATCCCGTCTGATGACAGGCACATTTGTATAAAGACAATTTGAAGGAAACCATAGAGAGGCGCCTTTCGGGTTTGAAGTAAAATTCATCCGGGGGCGGCTCTTTTTTCTGGAAAAACCCATGGAAGAATGCTGAAAATGGTAAAATGTTTTGTAAGTATTATTTGAATATTGTCGCATAAGAATATATGATGAAAATGCCGGCAAAGTTTTTCAGGATCAACCGTTGGAGGGAAATATGGCAGATAATCTACATCCTTTTGTCCCGGGTGACTGGGAAGCTGTGAATAGAATTTATAAACAGGGAATTGATACAAATCTTGCGACATTCCAGACTTCGTGCCCGTCATATGAGGAGTGGGATTCTGCACACCTTTCTTGCTGCCGGCTGGTATATGTATTGGAAGGGCGAGTCGTAGGCTGGGCTGCACTCTCTCCCGTATCAAGCCGCTGCGTATATAAGGGTGTCGCAGAGCTAAGCATATACATTGATGAAACCGTTCGCGGAAACGGAATCGGGACGCAGTTACTCAACCGCATCATTGAAGAGTCTGAATCGCACGGAATCTGGACCCTGCAGTCTGGAATCATACAGGACAATAAGGCAAGCATACTGCTGCATCTGAAATGCGGCTTCAGGGAAGTCGGTTACCGTGAAAAAATTGCCAGAAATGCACACGGTGAGTGGAAAAATACCGTGCTGATGGAGCGGAGAAGCACATTGAATTTCGAGGGCTGACTTTTGGACATGAAAGCCCGGGTGCCCAGACAGTCAAAACTACATAAGTTCAGCAAAATTCTTAACCGTAAAATCGGACAAGGCGACAATCTGATCCCACTCATGACCGGCATATGCATCATAAACGCCGCAGACCCGGAAACCGCCCGATTTTGCACCCTTAACGGCAGTCAGGATATCCTCATACACAACGCATTCTTCCGGCAGGAGGCTGAGCTTCTGTGCCGCAAGTAGGTAAATATCGGGAAATCCCTTGCCGCGGCTGACTTCCTGCAGCATGGTGAAGGATTCAAACATATCATAAATACCATTATTCTTCAGTACCGATTCAATGCTTTCCTGATGAAGGGCCGTTGCGACACCGAGCTTCACTCCCTTGTCCAAAAGATGAGTAAGATATTCCTTTACATTTGGTTTGAGCTTGATTTCGGAAGCATAAGCCTTTTGTGCCATGCGATTCCATTCGGTAATGACTTCTTCCGTACTTTCGCTCAGGCCATATTTTGTAATCGTATATTCAGCAGCTTTATGAAAACCAAGGGGAGTTACTGCCTGCGTGTACTCTTTTGTCGCTGCAATTCCGCGCTTTTCAAGGAAGCGGATATCAATTTGTTCCCATACAGACAATGAATCAAGCAGAGTACCGTCCAGATCAAATATTGCACCTTTGATACCGTCCATATATTTACCTCACAGCTTTTAGTCAAAAATCACCTGTATGGAAATAATAGGGATCTATTTTTGATTGCCGAATAACACTATTGTAGCATCTGTTGATATAATGAAAATATGTTTCCTATCATCATTTTTACACCTGTCCCTATAAACAGGACATTTCATGTGATATGGGAGGAATACTATATGCTGGAGATAAGGGAATGCCGGGCTGAGGACTTATCAGGATTGTTGGAATTATATTCGCATCTGCATGATGATCCTGTTCCGGTCATAAGTGACAGAATTCTTACTACATGGGAGAATATTATAAAGGATGAGAATCACCATATTATCGCCGGATTCATTGACGGCGCAATGGTTTCTTCATGCGTCCTTAACGTGATTCCGAATCTCACACACAATCAGCGGCCTTACGCCGTAATTGAAAATGTCATCACCGATACAAACGCAAGAGGAAGAGGCTATGCCTCCGCAATTCTGGAATATGCCAGACAGACTGCAGATAAAGAGGGCTGCTACAAAATTATGCTGATGACGGGTTCCAGGAAGGAAAGCACGCTTCATTTTTATGAGACGGCCGGTTACAACCGGTTGGATAAAACGGCTTTCATCCAGTGGCTGTAAGTGGTATCCGGTATCTTTTTATTCGTCTTGTCTGTAATATTTGACCCCGGTTTAGAGGCGGGTTTTTCTTTTTTGAAAAATCGTCTTTTTGTCTTGACAGGAATGTGTAATAGCCTTAATATGAACTTGTGACCAATTACGTAAAACGTTCACAGAGCAAATAGGAGGGCGATTATGCCGCGAGGATTTTCCAAAATTGAAAGGGAAAGAATCAATACAACGATGATAGAGGCCGCAATGGAAAGGCTGAACACTACTGGCGTAACCAAAACGACCGTTGAGGATTTTACCAATGCCGCACATATTTCCAAAGGGGCATTCTATAAGTTCTACCCATCCAAAGAGGCTTTGTTTTTTCGAATTTTCGAAATATATGAAGCAAGCGTCAAAAAGAAATTTACCGTTCTTTTGATGAATATGGATATTCAGGATCCCGGGAAAGGGTTGGTCCATATTATCCGGGAATTGCTTTTCTCAAGTGAAATGCAGGATTTCATACAGCATGACGACGATTTCAGTTATGTGCTGCGCGTTGTAGAACCGGAAGTCGTGCATACACACTATGGGAAAGATATGGAATTCATGGATGCCGCGTATGCGGCGGCCGGGAAGCTCGGACTAACCGTAACGATGGATAAGGAAAAGGCACTTGCCTATGTACAGTCACTTTTTTTGTTATTTATGGGAAGAAAGTCAATTCCGCTAAAGTATTTTGAAGATGTGATCGACGGATTCATTGAAAAATTCGTCGATGAACTTTTAAAACCGGGGAGATAAAAAATGAATAACGCAATAATCCGGATAAACTGTCTCACGAAAGTTTACAAAACGGGGGCGGAAGAACTTTTTGCGCTCAACAACGTTGATCTTACGATAGAAGAGGGTGAAATAGTGGCGGTTCTGGGCCCGTCCGGCTCGGGAAAATCGACGCTTCTCAATGTCCTCGGAGGAATAGACGAAGCAGACAGCGGAACAGTTACCATCGACAAATGGGATGTCACATCTCTCAAGGGCGGTAAACTGGCTGATTACAGAAGAGAAAGCGTCGGCTTTGTCTTTCAGTTCTACAACCTTATTCCGAATCTGACTGTTTACGAAAATGTTGAAGTAGTCGCTGACATCTGTAAGGCACCTCTCAATATTGAACTTCTTCTGGAAAGCCTTGGTATTGGGGATCTCGCGAAAAGATACCCCGTCGAACTGTCCGGCGGTCAGCAGCAGAGAGTGGCAATTGCCAGAGCTTTTGTAAAAAATCCGAAAATCCTGCTGTGTGATGAACCAACAGGTGCACTCGACTTTGCTTCTTCGCTGGATATTCTCCGACTCATCAAAGAAATTAACGAAAAATATAATACAACCATTTTAATAATTACGCATAACAGCGCCATTGCCGGCATGTGCCATAGAGTCGTCCGCTTAAGAAGCGGACGGATTACGCACAATGAGACGAATGAGAATATCATCCCGGTAGAAAGGATAGAATGGTAATGACACTTAATAAACGTATTACACGCACTTTTATGGAACATAAAGGCTTCTATATAGGCATGTTTCTGCTGATTTTCATGTCAACCGCCCTTTTTCTCGCATTCAATACATCAATGACAAGCATCAAAAAAAGTGTTGAGCAGAACCGGTTGGACTGCCGGATGGAGGATGCTGATTTTACATACTCACGGCTTTTGGATGCGGATGAAATCCGGTCATTCGAACAGGCGTATGATCTGGACATACAGGAAAGTATATATAAGGACATGTATTTGGCAGAAGGGGCAACGCTTCGCATCCGGCCGGTTTATGATGAAATCAATCTATACTCTGTGTATGAAGGCCGCGCACTCGCAAAAAGAGGCGATATTCTTGTGGACCGGTTTTTCCTGGATGCACAGAATCTGAGAATAGGGGATACGGTTACCCTGGCGGATAAGGAATTTACTGTCTGCGGCGTCGTTGCCTATCCTGATTATATTGCCACGATAAAATCAGCCGGGCAGCTTGTCATCAGCGGGAAGGACTTTGGAATTGCTGTTGTCTCCGGAAGCGATTACCGGTCATTTACAGCTGCGGAAAGAATGAATTATAGTGTAAAATTTGCAAGTGGTAATGAGGATGCGTTTCGCTTTGCACTTGCGGACGCCGGCACTGTAGTTAACTGGACAGATGCCGAAAACAATATCCGGATCTCCGGGTTTGATGGCGAGATCGACGCATTAATCGTGATGAGCAGCGTGGCGCCTCTCTTCATTCTTCTGGTCAGCTGCCTGATCATGGCTGTCATCATGGGGCGGATGCTCCGGAAAGAATATGCCTATATCGGAACCCTTTCGGCATTGGGTTACAAAAAGAAGGAGCTGCTTGCCCATTATCTGCTCCTGCCGTGTGTGATTTCACTTATGGGTTCCCTCTGCGGACTGATCGGGGGATACTTCCTTACAGAACCCATGGAGGGAATTTCAAAAGTCGAATACGGGGTACCGGCTGTGACACTTTTCTTTCCCGCGCGGACTTTGCTTGCAGCCATATTTCTGCCGCTACTGCTAATGGTCCTTGCAGCCGCCTTTTCTGTGCTTCGGGCACTTAAAATCAATACGGCGATACTTCTTAAGGCCAGCGCAGGGAAACAAAAGACAGGGTTTCTGACAAGACTGATTCCGCACAGGGCGGGACCGTTTCGGCTTCGCTTTATTTGCAAAGAGATGCTGACCAGTATTCCCCGAAGTCTCCTTATGATGCTGGGTGTGTGCATGGCTTCGCTATTCATACTTTCCGGATTCATTATTAACGGCTCTGTCAAAAATGTAATGGAAACAGGAATGAAGGACGTGTACAAATACAAATACCAATACACTCTGAACGTACCGCAGACCGGTGCATCTCAGATTGATGTGCCGGACGAAGCCGAAACCTTTATGCTCGCAGCATTCGATTATGAGACAGCAGAGAAAACATACGGCGTTACCATCATGGGAATCCATAAGTCCACAGAATATGTGACACTTACGGATCTTGACGGAAATGCAGCGGCAAGCGGCAAGACAATAGTATCGGAGAGTGTTGCACGTCGTCTGATGATCAGCCCGGGTGATACTATCACACTGAGAAACCGCTCTGACAGAAAGAACTACTACGTTAGAATTGATGCTGTTGCAGACGTGAATATCGGTGAAAATATATTTATGGACATAAATCAACTGAACATGATGATGTCATACCCCGAAGGGACTTACATCGGTATCTATTCGAACAAGGCGCTTGATCTTGACAAAAGTATGCTTCTGAATACGACGACTGACAAAGAAATCCAATCAGCTTTGGAAAAATTTGTAGAGACCTTCCGAATCTTCCTGTACATTCTTTCACTGGTTGCAGCAGTAATAGGCGTTATCGTGATTTATACCGTTACAACACTTCTGATCAGTGAAAACAGTAAAAACATTTCTATGCTTCAGGTTATGGGTTATAAAAAGACGGAGATTTCCGGACTGCTGCTGCGGGCAAACACGTTTCTCGTATGGGCGGGATTCCTTTTAGCCATACCTGTGAGCCAACAAATTATGAAGGTATTCTTTGCGGAACTGACAAGCAATATGTATTTTGCCTTTGATGCCCTTCTGAGCGTAACAGACATTGCCTTTGGGTTGGCCTTCATTCTCTGTATTTACTATTTGACTCTTTTCTTTGCCCGGAAAAAAGCTTATGCCATCCGTCTTTCCGACTCGCTCAAAAGCCGTGAGTGAAAATATAGAAGGAGAATTTTCTTCAACCGTCGTTTTCTCTGCTTTGTCCCTCGAAAAACATACGAAGGTTTTCCGGCAGCACATAGGGATCTGCCGGTTTGGACGGTTCAGCTTTTGATCCGTATACTTCCCTGAGAATTGCGTTAACGATCATCGCTTTGGGCGGCGAATCGTAATCGTTACCTTCATATGTGAAAACACGGCAGTCTACACTGTCTCCGCACAAGTCTCCGCAATCGGAGCAGTTGGATTCCCTGACAGCAACTTCGATATCTTTTCCGTTTATCCGAATGGTGGGTGAACTCAAAAATGCATGTTTCTCTGCAAGGGCTGCTGAATGAATATTCACTTTATTGACGACTACATTATAACCTGCAGCTGTAAGCACCGAGGATACATCCGATATGGCATCGTCCAGATTGCTGTCGGTTCCCCGGCATCTTTCACAAACGCTTAGATCCAGATATAGAAAATCGACAGTTATTATTTTTTGCACAGGCGCGGAGCAGCAGCCGGAACCCTTGCAGCAGTCTTCATTTTGATCCGTCATATTACTTGCCGGCCTCTTCAATGAATTTTGCGATTTCGCCCGGCTTTAGTACCTTGCCGAATGAAACGACCTTTTCATCAATAACAAGAGCAGGGGTGGATATTACACCGAAAGCTGCAATTTCAACAAAATCGGTAACTTTAATGATTTGGGCTTCCCTGCCAAGGGATGTCAGGGCTTCCTTTGTGTTCTCCGTCAGAGTCATACATTTTTTACAACCGGAACCAAGAATTTTAATAACCATAAGATTTGTCCTCCTGCATTTTTTATACCTTTTTTTAAAAACATAGCATTAAGCTGTGAAAGTTAATTACATCAGGAATGAACCAAAAGCATTAAACATATATCCAATTAAGATAATCCCGGCAGTAACTATACCGACAAAAGTGATGAGAAGCTTCGATTTTACTACTTTTTTCAGCATAATAATTGAGGGAAGGGACAAGGCGGTTACGGCCATCATGAAGGAAAGCGCCGTACCGAGTCCGACGCCCTTGCCGACGAGGGCTTCTGCGATCGGTAGCGTACCGAAAATATCGGCGTACATCGGAACACCTACGAAGGTCGCAAGAAGGACTGAATACCATTTGTCCTGTCCAAGGACTGCAGTGATAATATCCTGGGGAATCCAATTGTGAATTGCAGCTCCGATGCCGACACCAATCAGGATATAAAGCCAGACTTTTTTGACAATACCCAACACCTGTTCTGTTGAGAAATCGATCCGGTCCTTTTTTGTCAGTTCGGATTGGGCGATCTCATGCACTTTATTGCTGAACACAAAGGGTTCTACATATTTTTCCATTTTGAGCTTGCTGATTATCGTGCCTGCTGAAACAGCCAGCAGGACGCCTACAATCACGTAAGCCATTGCTATTTTCCAGTTGAAAATACTGGCAAGAAGAAGTACGGACGCAAGATCAACCAACGGGGAGGAAATCAGAAAGGAAAAGGTCACGCCAAGCGGAAGGCCAGCATTGGTAAATCCTATAAAAAGAGGGATGGATGAGCAGGAGCAAAAAGGTGTTACCGTCCCTAAAAGGGCACCAAGGATATTTGCTGTAATTCCGTTAAACCGCCCGAGGATCTTACGTGTGCGTTCCGGCGGAAAGAAGCTCTGTATATAAGAAATCACAAAAATCAGAACCGACAGCAGAATGAATATTTTGATCGTGTCATAGATAAAGAAATGAACACTGCCGCCCAGCCGTTGGGTTGTGTCCAGTCCGAAAACATTCTCAACCAGAAGTTTTACCAGGTCGGACAGCCACTGCATTTTTAAAAGTTGATCGTTGAGCCATTCTAATACAATCATTTACTTGTTTCTCCCTATAACTGGTTCGTCAGGCGGAAAGATTTTCTGGTCCGCACAGGAACAAACGGATTTTGGGTCCGTGCAGATGCTGAAATGTTCAAGAAGATCCCTTGCTTCGCAAAAATTCTCAGCTATCAGCGAATACCGCATCCAAAGTCCGTCCTTCCGGCTTTTTACAAGGCCGCTCTGCGACAGAATCTTCATGTGGTAAGAAAGTGTCGGCTGTGAAATATCAAACCGTTCCTGGATTTTACAGGCACAGAGTTCTCCGTCATACAGCATGTGAAGGATGGAAAGACGTGTCTCATCCGCTAAAGCTTTAAAAACCGGTACACAGTCATTATTATTTGGTTCCAAATCAGTCACCGCCTTCTCGTATAATCAAACTATATTGAATTCTTTCTATATAGTAAACCTTACATAGAAAAAATTCAATATAGTTTTTGAAAATAAATCAGCCGTTTTCAGACTGATCCGCTTTACAATGCATTATTTTAGAGTTTCAGCGCTTTTATAGATCTTGCTTATTTCCTCTTTGGATATAAATTTGGATATAAGAAATGCAATGATAATAATTCCGGGAATGTCGACAAGCAGACGAGTGGCGGCAAATTTGGCTCCGAGAGCTGAAAATTCGAACATAAGCATCGGAATCTTAGTTGTTGACCAGGCACCGATGAATATAAGAATATTGCTGAACTTCACGCCCTTTTTCATAAATACGGCGGCAACCGGAAAAGCACCGTAGAGGGGTCCGGCTGCAGCGGATCCAATCACGAATGCGAGAATGACCCCTTTTGCCCCTGAACCTTCACCCATGTATTTGATCATCGTTTCACGGGGTATCCAGACATCAAGAAGTCCCAGCAGAATAAATACGGGGGGAATAATCAGAAGCATCTGGATAAACTGGCTGCCGGCATTGCCGAGTGCTTTCATACCCAGGTCGTAATTGAACAGTGTAAGGACAGCCAGCCCGGCCGCTGCCAGAATGAAAGCACGGTATTTTAATAGGAGTGCGGGCATCTGCAGCTTCATTTTTTCACCGTCAATCCGATTACCAGGGCGACGAGAAAGGAAAAGGCAAAAGCAAGTATATTACGGATGATTGTAACTTTTTTGCCGAAATACTTGATTTCAACGGGCATTGTCACAATGCCGACCATCATGAGCGTTGATATAAACGCACCAATCTGCATATATCCTGCGCCTCCTGCAAGCAGCATGGCAGCAGTCGGGAAAGCAATAAATCCCGGAATCAGCGTGATGGATCCGATGACGGAGGCCAGAAGCACCCCGTACCAACCGGAATCCTTACCGATCATTTTTGAAATGGCACCCGGATTCAGAACCGCAAGAAGCAGACCGACCAGAAGCAGCACGACAAGGAGCTGCGGCAGAATGTTTTCAAAAGCCTTCCATGCCTTTCTTAAAGCCAATCCGGTTTTTTTCCTGTCTTTGAAAAAAGATGCCGCTAAGAGTATGACGGTAATTCCATAAAAAATATAAGTGTCCACGTCACCCCTCCTGCCTGCATTTCTATAAGTTAAGTATAATAGAAAATATGCCGTTGAAACAAATTCATTATTTTTTATATGATAAATAGTGTTAAACTGTAAAAAACTGAGGATTTACATATGATGGAGAACAAGGAATCCGCTTCCCGTTTGGCAGGACGGTCACCTGGAAAGACAGCAAAATTCAGATGTAGAGGTGGAATGAGTGCAGATATTTTATCTTCCGGATTCTTGCACGTTGGTTCTATTTTTACTGCTTTGGCCAGCCTTTCAGGTAACGGCTGCACTTCTTACCCTTGCAATGGATAATTCGCTTTTCTCATACAAATCGTTTATGTTCCGCGGCAGGAAATGGGAGGACGAAGGAAAAATATATCAGAAGATATTCAAAGTTCGCAGCTGGAAAAAATACCTGCCCGACGGCGGCGCACTTATGAAAGGCGGATATGTCAAAAGACCTTTGCAGACCCTCTCAAAAGAAGGCCTGCAAAGATTCCTTGTTGAATCCTGCCGTGCCGAATTATCCCACATCCTGGCGATTCTGCCTTTCTGGGTGTTCGGTTTATTCGCGCCGCCCGGAGTCATTCTCTTTATGTTTATCTATTCCATGGCCATGAACCTGCCCTGCATAATCACACAGAGATATAACCGGCCGCGTATTGTCCGCCTGCTTCAGGACGTGGAACGTTCTGAAATCGGCATGTAAAGATCCACTCCTCCGACATGATTGGCATCCTCATCAAAGCCCAGATGCTCTTCGAG
>JGI24144J35610_10000073_pt1 | contig 34685 bp, 32 predicted proteins | sample BarGraIncu01121A_FD_35610 | JGI IMG/M metagenome (IMG submission 35610)
GACTGAGGGTACTAAAGGCATTAGGCGCCTGATCCTACAGCATGATTAATCATGTTTCTATTAGTATTTAATATTTTCGTATATATTCTATGTGAGTTATACTTATACTCATTATCATTATCGTATCGCATCGGCAGATAAATAATATGAAAACCATTTGGAATTTTTGTTAAAATAAAGTGTAGTTATCAGGCGCCTAATAAAAACGATGGGTCGAAGGAGACTGAGGGTACTAAAGGCATTAGGCGCCTGATCCTACAGCATGATTAATCATGTTTCTATTAGTATTTAATATTTTCGTATATATTCTATGTGAGTTATAATTATGCTTATTATCATTATCATATCGCATCGGCAGATAAACAATATGAAAAAAATTTAGAACTTTTGTTAAAATAAGGCGTAGTTATCAGGCGCCTAATAAAAACGATGGGTCGAAGGAGACTGAGGGTACTAAAGGCATTAGGCGCCTGATCCTACAGCAATATTATTGATAGTTCTACAAGTATTTAATATTAACTGTTATATTCTTTAGGAAATATACTTATTATTATCATCATTATCGTATCGCATCGGCAAATAAACAATATGAAAACCATTTGGAACTTTTGTTAAAATAAGGCGTAGTTACCAGGCGCCTAATAAAATCGATGGGTCGAAGGAGACTGAGGGTACTAAAGGCATTAGGCGCCTGATCCTACAGCAATATTATTGATAGTTTTATAAGTATTTAATATTAACTGTTATATTCTACAAAAAATATAATAATACTTATGATTATGATTGGGAAGTGATTCGAGTTATCTCGCCTGCGATATTCGTTTGCATCATTGTTTTAACATTTTCGATATCATGCGTCTGCCCAAGTACCCACATGAGCTTTACAAGAGCGACTTCAGCCATCATGTCTTCGGCCTCTATAGCACCGGCTTTCAATATATCCCTCCCCGTGTCATAAACACGGTCACATACCCTCCCGTTAATGCATTGCGAGGTCATGACAACAGGAATACCGAAATCTGTAACCCTTTTTATGAGAGGTATCCATTCTGTAGAAACATGCCCGAGACCTGTGCCTTCAATAACAATTCCTTTATATCCCGATCCTGAATGGAACAGGAGGGATTCATTGCTTGCACCAGTGGCATATTTTATCAGGGCGCATTTGGATTCGATCTTATCATGGAGGACAAGCAACTTTTCGCCTCTTTTCACAAATGAAGATTCCATTTTGATCAACCTTGAGGGATATTCCACACGTCCAATGGGTCTTGCATTAATTGATTGGAAAGCATCCCGCCGCGATGTGTGCATCTTGCGGACTTTCGTTCCCCTGTGGATATAGCAGAAGTCATCGCTTGTTGAGCCATGCATCACGACACAAACCTCTGCAATATCACTTGCAGCAACTGCCGCTGCACATATAGCATTCATGGCATTATCGCTGCTGGGCCGGTCTGCACTTCGCTGGGAACCTACAAGCACAATAGGAACAGGTGTTTCTATCATGAATGAGAGGGCTGCTGCCGTATACATCATAGTATCAGTGCCGTGTGTGATGATGACGCCATCTGCGCCTTTCTTGATCTCCTCATATACTGCGCCCGCAAGCTCAATCCAGTAAGAGGGACGCATGTTCTCACTCAAAATGCTGTATATCATGCGGCAGTTGTAATTTGCTATTTCTTTAAGTTCAGGGATCGCCTGAAGGATATCATCTGCTGAGAATTGTGAGGTAACAGCTCCTGTTCGGTAATCTATCTTGCTTGCTATGGTGCCGCCCGTTGAAAGGATTGAAATGTTGGGAAGCTTTGAACTTCTTTTCTTCTCAGGGCAAACATTTTCATGCCCGGGCTTTTTATTCTCTTTCTTTTCAAGCAGGGTTATGATTGCTGATTGTTTCTTTAACCCGATATTATAACCATTTTTTAATTTTAGAACCATCCTGTCAGTTTGTGAAGGCATGAGTGTCCCCTCATACTTCCCGCCATTTATTTCCACATGGACTTTGTCGAATATTTCTGCCTGCATGATAATCCCTGATTTTTGTTTATAATATTGGTAAATGATAAAAACCTATTCCTTCTAACCATCACTCTTATTGTTATCCAGAGCAAATATACTATTCAGGGAGGTTTTTTAATGTCCGATCTTAATAAGAGAAAAACATATTTCGAAAAATGCCCTGTATGCGGTGGTGAGGATCACCCGCTTTCAGATGAGACGTTATTTTTTGATGAAATCCAGCCTAATATGCCCGTGCTTGTGGAGGTCATTCCGGGTCGCTGGGTAAAAGTGATCGAAAGAAAGCCGGCAAGAACATAAACATTAATGATATAGTATGATAACTTGTGGGTATGGTAAGGGTAATCGGAATAGATCCGGGAACAAAAAGTTTCGATCTTTGCGGTCTTGATGATGAAAAGGTAATTCTTGATATTTCAATATCCACTAAAGAGATAGTCAAAGATCCGGAACTTCTCTCAAACATCATAACTGAAACGGGGGTAGATTTCGTTGTCGGACCTTCCGGTTTTGGGATTCCAGTCACTAATATCAGGGATATCGGGGAGAGAGAATTATTCCTTATGACCCTTATCAAGAAAGAAGATACGAAAAGTATCCTGGGACTGCGTGCATCCATAAACTGGATGAAACATAACAGGCTACCTGTATTTTTTCTTCCCGGGGTTATACATCTTCCCACCGTCCCATATTATCGCAAATTTAACAGGATCGATATGGGTACAGCAGATAAACTCTGCTGCGCAGCGCTTGGGATCCGTGATCAGGCAATCAGATTCAATATAGGATTCAGGGAAACATCTTTCATATTGCTGGAAATGGGATTCGGATATACTGCGGCTATTGCGGTAAATAAAGGACAGATCGTGGATGGGATCGGTGGAAGTGTAGGAAATATCGGTTTTCTCTCACTCGGTGGTATGGATTCGGAACTTGCTTATCTTCTTGGGGGCTTCAATAAAGAACTTGTTTTTAGAGGTGGGATTGAGAAACTAGCGAGGACTCCTGATAAATTGATGGAAAACGAAGATGCTTTGAATGCATATCTGGAAGGTGCGATCAAGGATGTCCTCCAACTTACCGCTTCTGTAAAACCCAGAGAAATACTCATCTCAGGAAGGATTTCAAGGGTTGAAGGGCTTCTGGATGAAATTAAAAGAAAGCTTGATGTTGCACCGTTGAGGAAATTAGAAGGTTTTCCGACAAAAAATGTCAAGGAGGCCGCGCAGGGCGCCGCGATCGTCGCGAACGGGCTTGCAGGCGGAAGTTACTCTGAACTTATTGGAGTTATGAAAATAAGGGAAGCAAAGGGAACATCATTGGACTATATATTATTGCCTGAGATCGAAGCCCTGAAAAAAGATTATATGATTTGATGCACAAAGCTTTTTAACTAAACAAATCATCTTGGAGTTTCGCGCTGGGCTCGTGGCTTAGCCTGGATATAGCGCCGGGCTTCTAACCCGGATGTCGAGGGTTCGAATCCCTCCGGGCCCGCTCATAACAGATCCAGGCAAAAAATACACGATATGCGCCTCGGTGGCTTAGAGGTATAGCGCGTCCTTGGTAAGGACGAGGTCGAGGGTTCAATTCCCTCCCGGGGCTTCTTTCTATTTTTCAGTTACACAGATTCAACGGATTTTCACGGGTCCTTCCGTATCCGCCCAACCCCTACGCTATCTCACGATTCCACAATCGGTATGCTCTCACCACATTCCGGGCATTTCCCATCCTTTATCCTGACTTCACTCACCCTGAATCCCAGGCGGTCAATCAACAAAGCATTGCACTTCGGGCAATAGGTGTTTTCATACCTGTGCCCTGCGACATTTCCCAGATATACGAATCTCATCCCAATTTTTTTTGCAATGTCATAAGCCATCTCAAGAGTGCTTACCGGCGTTGGCTCAAGTTCATCCATCTTATACATAGGATGGAACCTCGTAAAATGCATGGGGGTGTCAGCGCCAAGATTTTCAAGCACCCAGCGCACGATCTGTGATATCTCTTCGGGTGAATCGTTTTTCGAAGGAATAACTAGGGTTATAGTTTCAATATGCATCCCCAGCTCTTTTGCAAGCTTTGTGGATTCAAGAACGGGAGCAAGTCTTGCGCCGCATATTTTCCTGTAGAAATCATCCGAGAAGGATTTAATATCCACTCGGAAAACATCAAGATAAGGAGCGATGCGCCGCAGCGCCTCGGGTGTGATGAAACCGTTTGTCACATATATCGTTTTTAATCCCGCTTTTCTTGCAAGTACGGCGCTGTCATAGGTATATTCATGCCAGATGGCAGGTTCATTGTATGTCCAGGAAATCGACTTTGAACCTGATGCCAGCGCCCGTCTGATAGCTTCCTCCGGGGTTATTTCCATCGTGTGTAACTCATCAAGTGCCACCTGCGAGATATTCCAGTTCTGGCAGTGCTGGCACCTGAAATTACATCCTATCGTTCCAAGAGAATACGAAAGCGTTCCGGGCATGAAATGATATAGGGGCTTTTTCTCGATCGGGTCAACAGCTTCACTTGAAACTAAATTATATATCAGCGTGTAAAGCTTTCCGTTCTTATTCTGCCTTGTCCTGCAAATCCCAAATTTTCCCTCTGCAATAGTGCATCGGTGGGAACAAACCTGGCATTTTACCTTATTGTCAGGCAGCTTTTCGAATAAAACTCCTTCCTTTATCATAAGCCCCCGCATTTTATTATTCTATTACATATTATACGTATATTCCAGGACTTGACTCAATCTGCTTTGAGCGCTTCTTTCGCAATTCATCCTTTAACTTTTCATAATAGCTCATTATATCAGGCGTGACTGAAGGGCCAGTATCTTCAACGGCAGCAAGGAAATGCTTCTGGCTTACTTTTTCAGCATTGATGTTCTCACGCATGGCAAAGCGCCCCGCCTTCTTGCAGACTGCCGCGATATCCGCGCCCGTGAAATTTTCAGTTATCCTGACAAGCTCACCTGTATTTACGTCATCAGCAAGCGCCATCTTCTTCGTATGGACTTTAAAGATCTCAGACCTTGTCTTATGGTCAGGAACAGGCACCAGGATCATTTCATCGAACCTTCCGGGCCGAAGAAGAGCAGGATCTATTATGTCGGGCCTGTTTGTCGCACCTATTACCACAACACCCCTGAGTTCCTCTAAGCCATCAAGTTCTGAAAGTAATTGATTGACGATCCTCTCGGTAGCACGCGGCTCACCCTCAGCCGAACCCCTCACCGGGGCAAGAGCATCAAGCTCATCAAGGAATATGATGACAGGCGCAACCTGCCGGGCTTTCTTGAAGATCTCAGCTATATGCTTCTCCGATTCGCCATACCATTTTGATAAAATATCACTTCCTTTCACGGTTATAAAATTTGCCTCACTTTCATTAGCTATGGCTTTTGCAAGAAGCGTCTTTCCAGTACCAGGCGGTCCGTAGAGAAGAACCCCTTTGGGAGCTTCAACACCTATCCGCTTGAATGATTCACTGTACCTCAGAGGCCATTCCACAGCCTCAGAAAGCAGCGCTTTCACATTCTCAAGACCACCGATGTCAGTCCAGGATACGTTGGGTACTTCAAAGAGTATTTCTCTAAGTGCGGATGGCTGGATTTCTTTCATCACATCTTCAAAATCTGAAGCTTTGATAACCAGCTTATCAAGGGTCTCTTTGGGGATTACTTTCTGCTCAAGGTCTATTTCAGGAAGAATCCGGCGCAGTGAAGTCATTGCAGCCTCACGGCATAAAGCTGCGATATCGGCGCCCACAAAACCATATGTCCGATCGGCGAGGTCATCAAGTTTCACATCCTGCGCAAATGGCATCCCCCGTGTATGTATCTGGAATATCTCAAACCTCCCTTGACGGTCGGGAGCACGCAATTCTATCTCGCGGTCAAACCTGCCCGGGCGGCGAAGCGCCATATCAAGTGCTTCAGGCCGGTTAGTCGCGCCGATCACTATAACATTCTTCCTTGATTTTAGCCCGTCCATAAGAGACAGAAGCTGTGCTACCACGCGCCTTTCAACTTCGCCAGTCACTTCGGCGCGCTTCGGGGCGATGCTGTCTATCTCATCAATAAATATTATAGCAGGGGCATTTTTTTCTGCCACATCAAAAGCCTCACGCAGCTTGTGCTCGCTTTCCCCGTAATATTTAGACATTATCTCAGGACCGTTGATCGTGATAAAATATGCCTCGCTTTCATTCGCAACTGCTTTTGCCAGCATTGTTTTCCCTGTTCCGGGAGGACCATGCAGAAGCACTCCTTTTGGCGCATCGATCCCAAGCCGGCTGAATAGTTCCGGATGCTTAAGAGGCAGTTCTATTATTTCCCTGATCTTACTGAGCGCGGGTTTTATGCCCCCAAGGTCTTCATACATTACTTCAGGTATTTCCTGGGGAAGCGCTACTGCTTCAGGTAAAAGTTCCACTTCCGTAATATCGGTGATCTTGACTATTCCAGAAGGTGAGGTTGCAACAACATGGAGTTTTATCGCCCCCAGACCAAATGAACCTCCGAAAAATTCAGGGAATACCTGCTCGAACATAACCTCACTGCCAAAAGATTCTTTTGGCCGGCGCACGCTTGTGGTCGAAATGATGTCTCCCTTTGAGACTGTCCTGTTATGGAAGATCGCGCGAAGGCTTTCACTGGGAGCATAAATATGAATATTTTGCGTAACCGGGGCAAGCATGACCTTTTTCGCTTCTTTCCAATTCGCTTTTGCAACTTCCACATATTCCCCCAGGCTTGTCCGGGCATTTGTGCGGATCAACCCGTCCATTCGTATGACATCAAGCCCTTCATCCTGCGGATATGCCCTTCCCACGATCGCGGATGTTGAGCGTTCTTCACTTTTTAGTTCAATTACATCAAAGATATTGACCCCTATTGTGTTTCGGAATTTCTCATCTATCCTTACTATGCCTTTCCCTACGTCCCGCTGGTCTGCTTCAGCTACTTTCAACCTGATTGATTTTTCCATGTTGCCCCTGTATTAATATATAGGTTATTATTTCATAAAAGTTTGCTTTCTTCCCGGACCCACAGAAATATATTTTATTTTAACACCCATTAGATCTTCAAGCTTTTGAACATAATCCCTTGCATTTTCAGGAAGGTCTGTAAAATCCTCGGTATTCGAGATATATTCATGCCATCCAGGAATATCGACGTAGATGGGCTTGCACCTTGCGACATCATGGGAAAGCTCAGGCATGTAGTCAAGTTTCTTTTCATCCAGTTCATACCCTGCGCAGAGTTTCACAGGATCAAGTCCTGAAAGCACGTCAAGTTTGGTGAGAGCCATGGACGTATATCCATTGAGATCGATGGCTTTTTGCGCCAGAGGCATGTCAAACCATCCGCATCTTCTGGGACGTCCGGTCGTTGTTCCGAATTCCCCGCCTTTCTCGCGCAGATGCTCCCCAATTTTGTTTTTCTGCTCTGTGGGAAGCGGTCCTTCACCGACCCTTGTGATGTAAGCTTTCACTACTCCCAGCACTTCATTCACTTTCGTTGGACCTACACCAAGCGCAGCGCATGCTGAGCCTGCTACTGTGCTTGAAGATGTGACGAATTTTTGTGTCCCATGGATTATATCAAGATGCGTTCCCTGCGCCCCTTCAGCAAGGACTTTTTTGCCAGCCTTCAGAGCCTGGTTTATCTCTTTTGATACATCGGTGATGTAAGGTTTCAATTTTTTTCCGATCTCAAGATACTCTTCAATTTCTGACCGTGCGATTTTTGGATCTCCACCCATTTCTTTTATCGCGCTCTCCTTCTGGGGAATTATCTCATCAAGCTTCTGCATGAAAAGGTTCCTGTCCGCAATGTCGGCCATCTGTACCTCTTCACGCCCCACTTTATCGACATAAGCAAACCCGATCCCCCTGTTAGTGGTTCCTATTTTCACGGCGCGTTTTGATTCACGAAGACCGTCAAGTGCTACATGATAGGGCATTATTATGCTTGTCTTGGCATCGATGCCAAGCCTTGAGGGTGGCACTTCGACGCCATTTTCACTGAGCATGGCAAGCTCTTCCATTAATATCCTGGGATTCATCACGGTACCCGGACCGATCAGGAGGCGCGCACCGAAAAGCACACCGGATGGAATAAGATGCAGTTTGTAGGTCTTTCCTTCTGCGACAACGGTATGACCCGCATTGTCACCGCCCTGGAACCGAGCGATAACATCGTATTCGCATGCCATCATATCCACTATCTTTCCTTTTCCTTCGTCCCCGAATTGAGCGCCTGTGATTATTGTGAACATATATTTTTCACTCTTTAACTGCCGGGAAATATGATAAGTTTACCTGAGTTCATTTTTATACTGAGCTCAAGCATTTTTGAAACTTTCTATTTATTTTCAGGTTTGAAAACCACAGAGTCAGCAAACAAAAGGCACACGTATGACACGGATCAGACGGATTTTCGCGGATATGAAATCCGCGCATATCCGTGCAATCCGTGTTCTATAGTGTAGATTTCTCACCGCAAAGGATGCAAAGCAGAGATTGATATTAGATATTATTCAAATTGAAAAGGTTTCATATTTTCGTTTATTTCATATACTCCCGCAAAACAGTCGTAGCATAACTTCCCTTTTGCAATGAAAATCCCAACACCACTTTCGTTTTCCCGATATTGAGTCCATCCTCTTCAACGATGATTTCCGGTTTAAAAGGCACGATTATCTCTCGGCGCAAACCCTTTGATGATAACTCAGGCATAGCTGGCACTTTGAAACCTTCTAGGTCAACTTTCAATTCCGCAACGACCGAATGCTCGATCTCACCCATTGCGCCCTGCGCGAACTGGGTATCATATCCCACAATAGGCGCGGTCATGAATGCACGTCCTCGATTTACCAGGTTATTTATGCCGTCAAGGTTACCAAACGTTACTTTCTGGAGACGTGAATGATCCGGCAATCCCATTTCGTTCTTGAAACATGCGATATCCCCATCATATGCCTCATCAATAGACATGCCGGATTCAATGCGCCGGCTCAATATCCTGTTGAAAATATACGATTGATATGCATGCAAGAACAGTTCCATCAATTTTGGCGACAATGCCCTGAAAGCTCCCGCATAATCATCGGGATGGCCGATCAGATGGTTCATCATAGCTCTTTCATACTGGAAATGGATAGGATATATTTTCAGTCCTTCCTTGAAATCCCCTGTTTCCCAGACGAACTGGCGAGCTTTCCTGATTTCCTCATTTTCTTCGGGAAATGGTCTTGCAATATAGGTAAGCGCTGCCTCTTTGATATCTCCCCGAAGCATCGCTTCACCAACGACGTGCGTCACAGGCCTATTTTCCCCGAACCTCTGTACCCCGAAAAAATTAGGGGCGCCATTTTCAAGTTCTTCGGTTATAGCGTCTATGCACGCTCGGGTTTCATCAGTTGATATATCAATATTTCGGATAGTTATCTTAAAACGATTTCCCCATAGGTCTCCCAGACTCACTTTCTTATTTGAGCGACCTATCGCTTTTAATTCAATGTCTTTTAACTTCACCCTTGAAAGTTCAGCTTCACTCAAATCCCAGATACATATTTTCTGTTTTGTAATGGCGCGTTTATCTTTTGTACCTGCCCAGCCAAAGCGTGACTGGCTGATCCTCAATATCCGGGCGAGGTCGCGCACCAGATGATGGATATCCCAGTTCGTTTTTGTGAGCTCTGCTATCAGGTATTGTCCGTTTGTGCTTTCAATCCTGTTCGTGAGTTCTTCAACGCAGAAATCCTCGATTTCCTGGCGTATAACGCCGCCGATCCCCGGGGTTTTGGTATAATAGAGACTTATCCCTATTGTTTCATCTGAAATAATTATTTCCTCCATGAAAATTTGAAATTTTTACTGTATCAAATTATTAAAACAAAGTTTCAAACCATCAAATAGAATTTTATGGTTGCCCTATATATGCAGGATTAATATAACCTATGCGCTTTTAGGTTAACAATAAAGGTGACATATTTGATCATCATCAGAAAATTCCAGCCATCCGATTTCCCGTGGGTCATCGATATCGAGAGGAAGGTTTTTAATGAGCATGACCCATATCTTTATATGCAGTTCTACGAAAATTATCCTGAAACTTTTATTGTGGCACAGATTAACGGTTTCATTGTGGGTTATGTTGCGGGATTTCAAGCTGCCCAAGGCGTGGGTAGAATATTCTCACTTGCAATCCATCCATTATACCAGAGGAGAAGGATAGGGAGCTCCCTCTTAAATGAAATTATCCACCTCTTCAAGGAAATGCATCTTAACGAAATAATCCTTGAGGTCAGGTGGGGCAATATAAGAGCAAAAAAATTCTATGAAAGACATGGATTTTTCCAGTACGATATTGCTGAAAAATATTATAGCGATGCTGAAAATGCCCGCCTTATGAAACTTCCATTATCATAGAATAATCAGAGAGGACTTTTTTTCCCTACGGTCTTCAAAAATCCCATCCAGCGCCGCGCATCATCGACTTTTTGTTTTATTTCATCACTTGGCTCTTTAAGCCTGACCTTACCTTCTTCGCATTCCTTCAAATCCATAATCGCACGGATAAGACTTGCGATATCGTTGTATAATCTTTTTGCTTCTTCACGCGTGAGACTTGCCCTGGTTAGTGTTTCCTCTTCAGATTTAGCTTTGGCTTCAAGAAACTGCACAAGTTCCATAATACGATTTTTCTCCTGTTGCGAAAGCTCTTTCTTATGTATGCAACCCCATATCAATTCGTGGAGTTTAATGTTTTTCCCATCCACTTCCACATCTTCGGGCACCTTCTCTCCCACCCATATAAGGTATCTATGTAATCCATTAAGCAAATGTTCCCGTTCTTCCAGCGAGATGTAATCATCAAGCCTCTGGATTTCTTTTTGATCCATTTCGATTATGATCCTTCCAGATACCTCTCTGCAGAAACAGCAGCTATCGCCCCATCACCCACGGCCGTAACTATCTGGCGAAGAGGTGTGACCCTGCAATCACCTGCAACAAATATACCTTTAACTGATGTTTCCATTTTATCATTTGTGATTATAAATCCCCATTCATCTTTTTTAACATCTGCAAATCCCGTATTGGGGATCAAACCCACATATATGAACACGCCGTCTGTTTTTAATTCTGAGATAATATTTGTCTTTACGTTCCTGAGAATTACTTTTTCGACTATGTTTTTCCCCACTATCTCTTCAAGCACACAATCCCAGATGAAACTGATTTTGGGTTGGGAAAAAGCATGCTCCTGGTTTATCTTTTCTGCTCGAAGTTCGTCACGCCTGTGCACGACGGTCACTTTTTTTGCCATCTTTGTAAGATAAATGGCTTCCGTGATAGCAGAATCCCCTCCCCCTATAACTACAACCTCTTTATCCCTGAAAAAAAATCCGTCGCATGTGGCGCAATATGAAACACCTCTGCCTATGAATTCAAGTTCCCCTTTTGCACCAAGCTTTTTTGGAGTTGTGCCTGAAGCTATTATAACGGACTTTGTCTCTATGTCCCCTTCTGATGTTTTTATGATCTTTATTTTTCCCGAGTCTTCAATGGCGTTCACTTCTAACATTCCCTTCATTTCAAGTCCGAATTTGCGGGCATGTTGTTCAAATTTGATCGCAAGGTCTGCTCCTGATATCTCAAGAAAACCCGGAAAGTTCTCGACAAGGTCAGTAACGATGATCTGCCCTCCCATGCCCATTTTTTCAATGAGGATGGCATCAAGCATCCCCCTTTTTACATATATACCTGCAGTTAGACCTGCAGGACCTCCTCCGATTATTACGACGTCATGTACCATATTTGTTCATCCTAAACGAGATCTAAAGTTACAGTCCCGCCTTCGAGAACATCCTTTTCACCTATTTCGACCTGTTTTGAAATATTACCTGCTGTCACTGTATAAGCGCCAGTTGGTTTTGTGTCGAATTGCGTCTGTCCGGATATTGGACCAAGAGTTGAGTAAGGAACTATTAGTTCATATGTGCCATTGGAAGATGCTACCTGTTTATATTGAACCGTTCTTCCGATATTTGTTTTTATGGTATTGGAAAGCGTAACGATCGAATTTGGCGGCGCATTTCCAGTTATCATTGCTCCCTTTACATGTTCGAATATCTTCGCATAGCCGGATTCCTCAACAGGGATCAAGCTGGCTCTATTTAAAGTATTATATATAGATTTATAGGCCTTTTCCTCGTTTCCCCCTGAAGTATAGGGATTTGGAGTCGATTCGTGCACCAGCCTGTAATTTCGCAGCCCGGTCGTATCAAATATATGAAGTTTTGACTCCATAGTATTGTAATATTTCATTGAAGGCCAATACTGAGTTCCCTGGGAGGTTTGAACCGGCTCATAATATCCCTCGTTTGTATTATCCCATTCCGCGAACACTGGCTGGATCGAATATGCCATGTATGCATTGCTTACAACATATCGCGCCCCTGGATTTCCATTTATCCCCAGATCATCAAGTACTTTATTAGCTTGATCTTCTGTTGTTGCAATAAGGAACGTTGAAGCTCCCGGTGCATGACTGTCACCTCCGCCAATGCCCGACTGGAACGGGTTCGCATTGGGGATCCTGTGCCCCCAGTATGTGATGATATGACCGTAATCCCACCAGCTCATGACGCCGTAATCATTTTTGGAATAATTATATTTCTGGCCTGGTAGGGGTTTTTCGTACATTGAATAATACGGTAGATCAGGCTTCGGGGTGTTATCTTTCATCCATGTTAGCGCATCATGCCATTCGTAAAATCCTGATGAAACGGCGCCAGATGGTGCTTGTTCCATCGTTGTTTTATATGGAGATGCGTCAAATGGGAGGAATCCGGTCACAGCGATAACAAGAATCAATGACAGGACATGTTGGACGCGTATCTTTTTCAGACATTCAAGAATATCATTTGAATCAAGCTGTTTCCAGCCCCAAAAGTCTAAAAATCTGGAGCCAAGAAATCCTGTGAGGATGGCTACGTTTACCGCGTAATAGTATGCGAACCGGTTCTGGGCGAGCATTATGCCAATTATGAAGACGCTCCAGATGACAAGTAATGTGTATTTTGCATTGGATTTCTTTATGGCATAATAACAAAGAAGAACAATTGCGATATAAGAAAGGATATAATTATAACCGAAATTTCCCAGTGCGGCCTCATAACTGATAGGGGAGCCTTCTGCAACAGTCACCGAGCCACCCGTACGTGTTCCAAATAGATAATCCCATCTTCCCACCGTGGAACCATAAAGATCTGGTGTTAATATCTTTAAAGCTATTAAACCTATCAATATTGTTGCAGATACAAATAGCAAAAAATGAATGCCTGAATATTGTCGTTTATTCATTTCTCTGGAAACAAGGCTAAAGAAACCAAAAACCAGCACAGCTCCACCTGTTACTATGAGATGTAAATAAGAATAAACACTTGGATTTAATCCATTGCTTGCCTCAACATAAGGCAACACCATTATCATTGCCACAATATAGCCAATGATACCAACGATCCCCAAGTATTCTGTGGATTTTCCTCTAAAATGATCTATAATATACTGAACCACTATAAAAATGCCAAATATCACTGCGAAGAACACTCCTGTAGTCCATGTCAGCAGATATGCTCCGAATGATATTCCAGCTAGAAGGGAGTATATTACAGGGATCTTTAATGCTGCCCAATCCCTGTTGAGCCAGTGATCGAAGGTGATATTCTCAGATTTTTTTATTGCCATAATGAAAAACATCATCATAAGTGTTGTAAAAAAAACCTCCGCAACATGGTGGTCAGTGAACCCGAGAACCGATCTACTGAGAAACTGCCCAGGCAATATTGCTATTAAGAAGGCTCCTAATAAACCAGCTTTATCATCCATTAATTCTTTTCCAATAAAATATACCGGGAAAACTATAAGAGCCCCCAGAATGGCCGGAAAAAAAGCGCCAATTGTATCAATAGTAGTTTGGGCCGGCATTCCGCCATTCGTGATAAAGCCTGCTATGATAGCGAGGAATGCGATCATTTGATCAAAAAGCGGACCCCAAGCCAACTGGCTTCCGTATGGGTACATTGTGAAAGCATCATAAAATATCCGATGGGGAAAAAAGTGGATTGTGTTTTCTACAAGTCTCATCTGGAAAACAGAGTCATCCATTGCAAAACCAACAATCCCCCTATTGAAAACAACATCTATGGGTGTAATGCCCCTTATATAGAAAGAGAACAGGAATATTGCGAGCAAAATTCCGAAAATATAACCGGAGTATGATGGAACCTGTAATTCTTGTTCCCTCTGTTCACTTTTTTTGCCAGATTTATTTTCCTGAAACTTTTTTTTATACTTAGTCATATTTTACCTTCGCCTTATTGATTCGCATATTTTGAAATAGTGCCTGCTTGTTTCATTCCACCCTAATGCTGGAGGATTATATATTTTTTCGCTTCCTGAACAATTGATGAGTTCTCTTGTTATTGCATCACTGTCACCAGGTGGTACATAGATGGCTCCTGGATAATTCTTCATGGATTCAACCAGACCCCCTATCTTTGAAACAATAATAGGCTTCCCGAACGACATGGCGATATGAGCAATACCGCTTTGTGATGCTCTTAGATAAGGCAATACTATGACGTTTGCGGCGCTGAAATATAGAGGTATCCTGTCGTCCGGAACGTATTCATCTATCAGCGTAATGTTCTTTCGGTATCTTGATAAACTTATTTGATAGATAAGTTCTTCCTTATCTTCCCAGATTTCACCGACTATAAGCAGTCTGCTTATTGAAGCAATGCTTTCAGGGAGTTGCTCGAACGCCTTAATGAGGTAAGTTATCCCTTTATATTTCCTGATAAGACCTAAAGAAAGAATAACGAAATCTTCCTTGATGGAAAGAAGTTCTTTTCCTTTTTTATTTTCAATAGCAACGCCGTAATGGTCGTATAATCCGTGAGGGATGACATGGATCTTTTCAAGATCAATATTATACCGCTCTGCCACAAGGTATTTATCAGACGTGGAGTGCACGATATACGCATTGAGGTTCTTACGCAGCAGTCTTCCCATTATCCGTGAATACATCCTGATGGGCATGATATTTTCCTCAAGAGGATCAACTACTTCATGAAATTCTATAATTATTTTCGATTTCATCAATCCACCCATAAATTTCAATATAATATGCATATGGGACACTGAAGAAGTCCACCACTGAAGAATAATGATATCAGGTTGTGTGGTTTTCAAAAATCGATATGCACTGTACCATGTCAAAGGATTATTATAATCCATACCATCAAAAACCTTTACATCAGAAGAAAACTTAAGATGTGATAGGTCCTTACCCACGCGTGCATAGCCCGGGAACAGGAATTGGGGCAGTAAATTCCTGAAGCAGATAACCGATACTTCAGCGGACATTGATATCGCATTTGCCAGCCTGATAGTGTAATAACTGATGCCGCTCAAGAATCGTTTTGATGGCCCAACAATGCAAATTTTCATATTTTGCATAATACCTTCACTACGTTCACATTAATTTGCATGTCTTTGGTTCTTTTTAAGTATTATAATAGGATATATACTTTTCTCAGAATTAAAACTTGATGTCAGATTTAAGCCTAAGATTTAAATAATGGCAGTTTGATTTTAGAATCATGAAATGCTTTGTAACAGGCGGTGCCGGATTTATTGGCAGTCATCTTGTAGATAGATTATTGAACTTGGGGCATGATGTAATTTCATATGATAATTTTTCTACTGGTTTTCAGGAATTCTCAGAAAATACCAATAAATATAAAAACTTCAAGTTAATTCGTGGAGATCTTTTGAATGTTGAAACTCTAAATAAATCCATGTCCAATTGTGATTTCATTTTCCACTTAGCAGCTAACGCAGATGTTCGTTTTGGAACATCGCACCCTGATAAAGATATAAAACAGAATACTATTGCCACTTTCAATGTCCTTGAAGCAATGAGAACAAACGAAATCAACAAGATAGCTTTTTCTTCGACCGGCTCGGTATATGGGGAAGTAGCTATCATTCCAACACCTGAAAACGCCCCTTTCCCTATCCAGACCTCCCTTTATGGGGCGTCAAAATTAGCCTGTGAAGGCTTGATACAGGCATATTGCGAAGGATTTGGTTTTCAATCATGGATTTTCAGATTTGTATCAATCCTTGGAGAACGATACACTCACGGACATGTGTTTGATTTTTATAAGAAATTATTAGATACCCCTGACAGACTTGAAGTACTTGGGAACGGCAAGCAAAAAAAATCGTATTTATATGTCCAGGATTGTATCGATGCGATATTACTTGCTATCGAAAAATCCGATGAAAAAGTTAATATTTTCAATCTGGGAACGGATGAATATTGCGAAGTGAATAACTCGATCAAATGGATATGCAGTCATCTTAACGTCTCTCCGCAATTGGTTTACTCAGGAGGGGACAAGGGATGGATCGGCGACAATCCTTTCATTTTACTTGATTGTTCGAGGATAAGGAAACTTGGCTGGAAACCTAAATATACGATAAAAGAAGGAATACTCAAAACAGTATGTTTCCTTGAAGAAAACAAATGGGTCCTGGATAGACAATGAAAATCTGCGTGTTTGGCCTATGGCATCTTGGTTCTGTAATTGCTTCGTCTCTTGCTGAGAAAGGCTTTGAAGTAATTGGGCTGGATCCGGATCCAAATCGAATAAAGGATATGCAGAAAGGGATTCCACCAATCTTTGAACCAGGATTAGAAGAGTCAATTAAAAATAACCTGGCAAGTAAAAAGCTTTTTTTTACAGCAGATGAAAAAACTGCTCTGGATAAGACCGATATATTGTGGGTTGCTTTTGACACACCGGTGGATGAAAAAGATAGGGCCGATGTTGATTATGTAATAGAACAAATCAAGAGATTATTCAAACATCTAACAACAGGAAGTTTAATATTGATTTCGTCACAACTTCCCGTTGGGTCCACAAGGCATTTGCAGGAAGCGTTCTTAAAAAAATATCCTGAGAAAAAAGTATTTTTTGCATATTCTCCGGAAAATTTACGACTGGGCAGAGCGATAGAATCATTTACAAAACCTGATAGGATCGTAGTCGGATTACATAATAATGAGGGAAAAGAAAAACTCGAAGCGATATTCAAGCTTTTTTGTGATAATATAGAATGGATGTCGGTGGAGTCTGCGGAAATGACAAAACACGGTTTAAATGCATTTCTGGCAACATCTATAACTTTTATCAATGAACTCGCTATCCTGTGTGAAAAGGTAGGGGCTGATGCATGCGAAGTGGAGAGAGGATTGAAGAGCGATCCACGCATAGGTATAAAATCATATCTTAAAGCCGGCGCCGCTTTTGCAGGAGGGACATTAGCAAGAGATGTTGTTTTTCTGGATACAATAGGCAAATCACTATCTATATCAACCCCGCTGATCACGGCAATCAACGTTAGTAATCAAGGACATAAGATGTGGGCTTTGAACAAATTGAGAATGGAACTGGGTGATTTAAATGGCAAAACTGTAGCTGTTCTTGGATTAACGTATAAACCCGGAACAAACACCTTACGAAGGTCAAGTTCAATTGAGATGTGTGAAAATCTTGCAGGAAATGGTGTAATTGTAAAGTGCCACGATCCATCTCTTAAAAAACTACCGCCGGAATATGAAGGAAAATTTAATTTTTCGACTTCCATCAACGATGCTCTAAAAGGGGCGCAGGCACTAGTCGTTGCAACAGAATGGCCAGAATATAAAAAATTATCTATTGATGATATTCTACAACATATGTGTAAATCCATTGTAATCGACGCAAACAGGTTTTTAGAGAAAACCTTGGGAGAAGATCAACGAATTTGTTATTTTGCTGTTGGTCGCCCGTAATAAGAGGTATTCAAAATGCAATTAAAAGGTAAGAACGCGGTAATAACCGGGTCAAATCAAGGATTTGGAAAAGCTATCGCGCAAGAGTTTATAGCTCAGGGAGCAAACGTTTTGATATGTGCCCGCAATGAGCAGCTTCTTGACGCTACGAGATTAGAACTTTCAAAAAAAGCTGCAGGATTTCAGAAAATATATGCATGCCAGGTTGATGTAGCGGATCGTGAAAGTTTATATCGGCTTTATGAAACAGCTCTGAAAAAATTTGATACGATCGATATCCTGGTCAATAATGCTGGAATCTATGGTCCAAAAGGTGCTATTGAAGAAATTGATTGGGATGAATGGGCAGAAGCAATAAAAATCAATCTTTTGGGTACTGTCCTGGCGTGTAAAATTTTTATACCGCATTTCAAAAATAACGGGCATGGAAAAATAATCAACCTCTCAGGTGGAGGAGCTACTGCCCCGTTGCCCCGTATAAGTGCTTACGCTGCCTCTAAAGCTGCCGTCGTTAGATTCACGGAAACACTTTCTGAAGAATTAAAAGGAACGGGTGTGGACGTTAATTGCATTGCCCCTGGGCCTTTAAATACAAGATTACTTGACGAGGTCTTAGAAGCAGGAATGGAAAAGGTTGGAAAAACTTTTTATGAACGTTCTCTGGCTCAAAAACAACAGGGTGGAACTCCACTTGCCAAAGGTGCGCAATTATGTGTGTTTTTAGCATCAGAAAAGAGCAATGGCATCACAGGAAAGTTGATCAGTGCTGTCTGGGATCCATGGAATGAACTTCCTGAACATCTTGACGATCTGAATAATAGTGATGTGTACACCTTAAGACGTATAATACCAAAAGATCGGGGCATGGATTGGGGGGATGTTTAAATTGAATATTGGAATTATAGGCTGTGGTTTAATTGGCCAAAAAAGAGCTGCATCTTTAGGTAATAATATACTGAAGGCGGTTGCAGATGTTTCGCTTGATCGCGCAGAAAAATTGGCTTGTTGTCATAAAGGTGTGAAGGCATTTTCAGATTGGAAAGAACTTGTTGAACTTGATGATATTGACCTGGTGATCGTTTCAACAACAAATAACTGGCTTGCGCCTATAACCCTTAAAACAGTTGAATCAGGTAAGCATGTTCTTGTTGAAAAACCAGGCGCCTGTAATTTTAGGGAACTTGATCCAGTAATAGAAGCTGCCAGAAAGAACGGGGTCAAGGTCAAAGTGGGTTTTAACCTGCGCTGCCACCCTTCATTTCTAAAAGCTCGTGAAATAATAGATTCCGGCATCCTTGGTAAATTGATGTTTATTCGGGGACGCTACGGTCACGGTGGGCGCCCTGGTTATGAAAAAGAATGGCGTGCTAATCCAGCCATTTCCGGTGGAGGAGAATTATTAGACCAGGGAGTACATATTATCGATCTTTCAAGATGGTTTCTTGGTGATTTCTCACGCGTTTCGGGTTCTGTTCATACTTATTTCTGGGATATGCCTGTCGAAGATAATGGTTTCCTTCATCTTGAGACTTCATCTGGAAACGCAGCATGGTTACAGGTAAGTTGTACTGAATGGAAAAACATGTTTTCATTTGAAATATATGGTGAACAGGGAAAGTTACAAGTCGATGGGCTGGGAGGCAGCTATGGAACAGAAAGATTATCATTTTATCATATGTTACCCCAGATGGGGCCCCCGGAAACAACAATATGGGAATATCCTGTAAATGATATGTCCTGGAAAATTGAGTTTGAGGATTTTATAAAAACAATAGAGAGCAATAATGATCCACAACCGGGTCTTAAAGATGCCCGTGCAGCTTTAGAGATCGTATCGAAAATATATGAGGTGTCAAAAAAATGATAATTACACGCAGTCCACTACGAATTTCACTTGGCGGTGGGGGTACAGATCTGCCATCATACTATCGGGAACATGAAGGGTTTCTGATCGCTGCAGCTATTGATAAGTATGTGTACATTACATTACATGAGACATTTGTAGATGAAATGATCATAAAATACTCTAAGATGGAACGTGTATCCTCAATCAATGATATCCAGCATCCCATCATACGCGAGGCTTTGAGATTGGTGGGAATAAAAAACCTTAACATCGAATTATCCAGTATGGCAGATATTCCATCTGGTACAGGTCTGGGATCTTCTGGCAGCTTCACATGCTCCCTATTAAAGGCACTCCATTCATACAAGAAAAACCTGATCCATCCGAAAGAGCTTGCGCAGCAGGCGTGTCACATCGAGATTGATTTGCTAAAAGAACCAATCGGAAAACAGGACCAATATATATCAGCATATGGAGGAATCAACTGCTTTGAATTTTGTAAAAATGATACAGTAGAAGCTAAACCTCTTAAAATCTCAGATGAAACCCTCTACAGCCTTGAAGATAATCTCCTGTTGTTTTTCACCGGGTACTCAAGGTCTGCATCTGATGTTCTTAAAGAACAGGATAATAAAACCAAGAAAAAAGATCCATCAATGATCGACAATCTACACTTTGTTAAAGAACTTGGTTACAGGAGTCAGTCTGCATTTGAATCCGGAGATCTTGAAAAGTTTGCTGAATTGATGAATGTCCATTGGGAACACAAGAAACAACGCTCGGGTTTGATGAGCAACAAAAAGATCAATGAATGGTATGACATAGCAATGAAAAACGGGGCGCTTGGCGGTAAACTCATCGGTGCAGGCGGGGGTGGCTTCCTTATGTTTTATGCTGATGACAATATGAAGCTGCGGCGTGCAATGGCGCATGAAGGCTTGAAGGAAGTCCGCTTTAAATTTGACTTCGAGGGAAGCAAAGTGGTGGCACAGTCATGATGCCGCCTGTGGTTATTCTTACAGGAGGATTGGCAACAAGACTTTATCCAGTAACCTTAAAAATACCAAAATCTCTCATCGAAGTGGCAGGCAAACCATTCATTTTTCACCAATTAACTCTTTTGAAGCGGCAGGGTGTCTGTAATGTCGTATTATGTGTCGGTAAGTTTGGAGAGATGATACAGGATTATGTTGGCGATGGACATGCATGGGGTTTAAAAGTACGATATTCTTATGATGGCGAAGCACTGCTTGGAACTGGAGGAGCTGTCAAAAAGGCAACCTCACTTCTTCCAGAAGTATTTTTGGTTTTATATGGCGATTCTTATCTCGATGTTGACTTAAAGCCAATTCTAGAGCTGTTTGAATTTGAAGGAAAACCAGCTTTGATGACTGTTTATCATAATAAGAATAAATGGGATAAAAGCAACATTTTATTCAAGAATGGTCGGATTGAAAAATATGATAAAAAAAATCCAATTCCCCAGATGGAGCATCTTGACTATGGAATAAATATTTTGAGAAAATCTATTTTCATTGATCGGCCGTATGCGACACCCTTTGATCTTTCAGAGGTATATATTAAACTCATAGAAAAAGGCGAAGTGTCGGCTTTTGAAGTTTTCAAACGCTTTTACGAAATTGGGTCTATCCGGGGTATTATAGAAACCGAGGAATATTTAAATACTAAGCATCAAAAAGTGGAAATACGTGATTGATATGGAACAGGAAGATTATATTAAAACTTATTTTAAAGATTGTGTTGAAATTATAGATCGCATTGACAGGGAACAAATAACAAAAACTTCTGCGATCCTTAAAAAGATCCAACTAAGGCAGGGCAGGCTGTTCATCCTGGGTGTAGGGGGAAGCGCAGGCAATGCATCTCATGCTGTTAATGATTTTCGAAAAATTGCAGGTATAGAATCCTATGCTCCCACAGACAACGTTTCTGAACTTACAGCAAGGGTTAATGATGACGGCTGGGAGACGGTATTTATTAATTGGCTCAAAGGCAGCAGGTTGAACTCAAAAGATGGTATCCTTGTATTCTCAGTTGGAGGAGGCAATGCTGAAAAAAACGTGAGCGTTAACCTTGTCAAAGCATTACAATATGCCAAAGATGTTGGTGCAAGTATTATGGGGATAGTTGGACGTGACGGCGGATACACAGCAAAGGTTGCAGATGCCTGCGTTATAATCCCTCCTGTGAATAATGAAACCATCACCCCTCAAACTGAAGCATTCCAGGCAGTTATCTGGCATTTACTGGTTTCCAGTCCTGATATGAAAAAATATGAAATGAAATGGGAAAGTACCAAATAATAGGTTTCTCTGAATGGTAGAGGCCGTTTTTCTGGACAGGGATGGCGTGCTTGATGAGCTTATATTAAATCCTGCAACGGGAGACTATGAGCCTCCTCATCGTATAGAGGATATGAAACTTTTTCCTTATGTTATTGAATGTCTTAGAAAAATCCAGAATGCAGGGTATGATCTGTTTCTCGTTTCCAACCAGCCGGATTATGCTAAAGGGAAAACTACACTTGAAGCCTTAGAAAAAGTCCATAAAAAATTTGATCAATTGCTGACTTCTCAGGGAATATATTTTAGGGAATACTATTATTGTTATCACCATCCTCAGGGGATAATAACCGAATATTCCTCTGAATGCGTTTGCCGTAAACCGAAAACTTTTTTCCTTTTCAAGGCAGAAGAGGATTATAATATCGAGCTTGGAAACTCATGGATGATAGGTGATCGTGATACAGATATTCAATGCGGTAAAGTTGCAGGCACGAAAACAATATTAATTGAGGAACCATTATCATGGAAAAAACGCGGGAAAAGCCAGCCAGATTACAGAGCACAAAATCTGACAGAAGCTGTAGACATAATACTTCAAATAGATGAAAAATAATTAATATGCACAAGGAACTGAGGCAAATCATGAAAGGTTTAAAACAATTTAAGATCAAGCTTTATGCCGATGGTGCGGATTTGAATGAGATGATAGGAGCATATAATGCAGGAATTGTAAGTGGATTCACCACAAATCCTACATTAATGAAAAAAGCTGGTGTTAAGAACTATGAGGAATTCGCAAAATCTGCCCTAAAAGCAATTCCAGACCTCCCAATATCATTTGAAGTCTTCTCAGATGACTTGGCTGGCATGGAGAGAGAAGCACGTAAGATCGCAAGCTGGGGCGAAAATGCTTACATAAAGATACCTGTTACAAATACTAAAGGAGAAAGCACATCCTTCCTGGTGAAAAAACTGTCACATGATAGGTTAAAGCTGAATGTAACTGCTATTTTAACGATCGAGCAAGTAAAACAGGTAGCCAGTGCTCTTTCACCTGCAACCCCAAGTATAGTTTCGGTGTTTGCGGGGCGTATAGCCGATACGGGCATGGATCCTATGCCGATAATGAAAGAGGCAGTGAACATATTGAAATCGAACCAGAAATCGGAACTATTATGGGCAAGTACAAGGGAATTACTGAATCTCGTGCAGGCTGAGTCATGCGGATGCCATATTATAACAATAACTAATGATATATTGAAAAAGGTCCCGATGCTCGGGAAGGATCTTAAGGAACTGTCACTGGATACGGTGAAAATGTTCTATAATGATGCACAAGGGGCTGGGTATAAGATTTGATTAACATATATCGCGATAATCTATTTATCAATTAAATCTCTATTGAAAACGTATATGCTATTGGCATAATACCCCCATACAAAACTTAATAATATCTGAATGATTTTTGAAATCAACAGATCAATGTGCAATAATTCTACAGATATTATTAATATAATATTATTTAATATATAAGTAATAATAACGATCTGCAGAAATCTATTAAAAGTTCTTAATTTCTTATTGGTAAAATATTGAAATGTCCAATTTTTTTGCAGATAATAAACAAAAATAGTTGCAAATGTAAAAGAGAATGCATTGGAAATCAAATAATTTAAATTAATTGTATAAATAATTAAACTATACAATGTAAAATCAATTATAGCACCAGCACCTCCAACTAAACAATATTTAATATATTTTAAAGAATTATTCAACAAAATTCCGTTCATTATTTACCAATTTATTTTTTCAGAGTTAATAAACATCTAACTCCAAATGGATATCGGATTCCAATTCCAAGAGTTAATTCACTTACCATCAAAATATATAACAGGATATTGGCAACTGAACCCCCAAAACCTATCAGATTTTTTACGTCTAATTGTTTTTCAGTCTGTGTTTTATTTTTTTTTCGCTTATTTCTAAGCTTTACAAATTTGAATAATGGGTATATGAAAAAGCCAAGATGGGATTTACACAATAGTTTAAAACCAACTTTTTCTGACATAAACGTCAAATTTTTAAGATTATATCTACGGTAATGTTTTAATAGTTCATCATAAAAATCATAAAGTTCTGGATTTGCAGGAACTTCAATAACTGCGATTCCACCGGGTTTTAAAATTCTATAAAGTTGTTTCAAAGCTTTTTGATCATCTTCTATATGCTCAAGAACATTCAGTAAAACAAGTGCATCAATTGAGCAATCTGGCAAAGGACATTTTGTTAGATCAAACTGAATTAACGGTATATTCGGCATATTCTCAGCAAGCCTTTCCATAGGCTCAGAAATGCAATCTGAACCGATTATAAAAGCAGTTGGCGCTACTAATTTGAGGTCACGAAGAAAATACCCCGAAGAGGAACCAACTTCAAGTATAACAACCCCTTGCTTACCTGTTACTCCTTTGATTTGCTGTAGGGCATGGTGTCGAGATGCTTTGTCCATATAATGATTTCCATGGCTTGCCTCATTTTCATGAAAAGCTGTTAAACTGTCGTTCCAACCGCTTGAATCTTCTGTATATTTTACTATTGATACATTTTGCGCCGCAATCGTAAACCCTTTTCCTGTCCAAACTGGTTTTTCATGAAATCCATATGGAATAGGCCAGTCAAAATCCATTACATGTTCTCCGTTTTCTCGATAATATACATGGGACGCTTTTTTACTTCCTCATAAATTCTGCCAACGTATTCTCCCATAATACCCAGTGAAAGTAATTGAACACCAGAAAAGAATGTTATCAATACTACAGTCCATGAAAGTCCAGGTGTAAGGTCAGTATGCAATATCACTTTCTGGAATATGAACCATATTCCCAATAGAAAACCTGCGCCAGCGATCAAAGCACCCATCAATGAGGCCAACTGCAATGGGCGGATGGAAAAACCAACTATACCATTGAATGCAATTCTTAAGGAGCCAAGATACCTATTATAATTTGTAATCCCTGATGCGCGCTCATCCCTATCATATTCGATATAGGTCTGCTTGAATCCCACAAAAGCAACCATACCCCGGAGAAAACCATGCGTTTCGTTAAGCTTTTTTAATTCTTCAACAACTCTTCCATCCATCAACCGGAAATCTCCGGTGTCTTTCGGAATATTAACATCCGAAATCATATTAATGACACGATAGCCAAAGTGCGATATCCACTCCTTCATAAAAGTTTCTCCTTTACGCGAGCGCCGCTTTGCATAAACAACTTTAAATCCTTCACGCCACTTCTCTAGCATTTGCTCTATTAGCTCTGGCGGGTCCTGCAAATCCACATCAATAACAACACAGACATCTCCTTTACAAGAATGAATCCCTGCCATAGTAGCTGCAGGCTGACCGAACCGACGACTGAACATAATTAAACGGATGTTTGGATTTCGCTTGATCTCATCCTGAATTACCTGTTCGGTGTTATCAGGAGATGGATCCAAACAGAATATAATTTCATAAGGCAACTGTAACTTATCCACTACAGCTTCGGTTCTTTTTAAAAAAGGTTTGATATTTGTCTCTTCCCGATAAACCGGGATTATGATCGAAAGTAATGGTTTATCGTTATTCATATTTTTTACACCTGAATGCTGTTCTAACATAGAAATATTTCTGTTTTATAGCTTATATGTTTAATCTATTTAACCTTAATCACGTAATTTTCCAATAAACCTCGCGCAGTCGCGCAGATAGCTTTTATGTAATAAGACGACAATAAACACCTGAAATATGCTCGGTTCAATAATATTATATTATATTTAAAAATACTGAGATAGGTGTAAGAATGTATTTTAAAGAGATCAAAAACAAATCGCTATTACTTGCTTGCATTGCAGCATTCCTCTTCTTTGCATTTGCATCTATCAAGAAACCTTTTATAATGGATGAGATTTTTTTTGTAAATGCGGCAATCGGGGAAAACCGGGAAGCATTAGTAGCAGCATTAACTCATCCACCGCTTTATATTTATATGGTAATGCTATCCTTCAAAATATTTGGTGTTAGCGAAGTTAGTGCACGAATTGTTGGAATTCTGTTTTCTTTAGCAACCATAATTTTAATATACATGCTTTCGCTTGAAATTTTTTATGAGAACAAAAAAAAGCACCTTATAGCTTTGTCAGGCTCTTTTATCTATGCTATAAATCCATTTGTGATCCAAAATTCAGTATTGACTGCTATGGACAGCACTATGCTGCCATTTTTGATTACCTTTTTTATGCTAATATTTGTAAAAACCGCAGCAATGAAGAATAAAAGGCTGCAGATTTTGGGAATCTTGTTTGGAATCCTCCTCTGGACAAAGTTCTCTACACCTCTCTTCATGATGCTTGCGATTTTTTCATTCTATGTGCTCAATAAGGAATATAAAAAAGGCATTATAAACTGTGTTGGGATTATAGTAATCGGTGCTGCTTTTTTTCTGCTTACATGGGCTCTTTACAGCATTATATTTAATATACCCTTCTGGACGCCCTTTGCGTATAACACCAACACGCTTGTTTACAGGCTTGAAAGAGGTCATGGTTTTCTTGCATTACTAAAAGCACTATGGGGATTAAAAAGTATTTCTTTTTGGGTAACTCCATTTTTTTCTTTGCTGGTAACAATTATCCTTTACCAGCGGGGTAAAAAATTTTTAGAAATCAGAAAATTAATATACCCAGACCTTTTGCTTATCTGCAGTTTGACGATCGTTATTTTATATAGTGTCATTTTTCCGCTGGGTTATGGTTTTCCATTCTATTATTTTCCTTCAATAGCATTATTCTCGATTTTAATCGGCGAATTAATAGCAACATCGGATATCGATAGGATTTTTAAAGAGAATTATATCAAATGTTTCGCATGTTTAGGTATCGTTTGGATTTATCTTTTTTATGTGGTTAAGGATCCAATAATATTACCCTGGAAACAAGAATATGATGTCTTTATTTTTATATATAACAATTCTTTCAGTTCTTTTATTACTTTTTTGGTTTATAAAACGTTTATTTACATGTTACCTGTTCTAATTTTTTTCATATTGTTCATGATTTTTCGATTTGAGAGATCAAAACTTGTGGTTATTTCACTTATATTTGCTTTAATCTCCACAAGTATCTACTTAGATGCAGTGCAAAGCCAGGCAGATTATTCAACAACTTATAATTATGGCGAAACTGGGCTGAGAGAGACTGCTTCATATGTCAGTAACCATACTAATAAAAGCGATATAATTATTGCGGATTTAGACATAGGCTACTATGCAGGGAGGCGCTATTATAATCCATTCGAGATTTCACACTGCGAAGAGTCTGACTTTACAATCTGTCAAAGGCAATTCGAGGAGATAATAGAATCCAATAAAATAACTTATCTGGTTTTCCGTTCAGATGTTTTATGGAAAAAAGAAGTTAATGAATATATGAATTCAAAATACAAATTTGTTTCAAGAATCGGGTCTTTTGAGTTATATGAGAACAAATAATATGAAGATAATGCTGATCTTACCACCATTAATAGTTCGAAAAAATGAACAGAGTGGTGTGACTCCACCTCTTGGGATCGCATACCTCGCCGCTGTTCTGGAAAAACAGGGTTATGAAGTTAGCCTGTTGGATTGTATTGTTGAAGGTTATGAAAATTCAGAGATTCAGGATGAAAATATTTATATTGGATTGAAATGGAACGAAATCGAAAAAAGAGTGCGATCTTTTGCGCCAGATGTCGTTGGTATATCCTGTTTATTCTCTCTTATGTTTCCTGAAGCTCTAAAAGTAGCAGAAATAGTCAAAGGTATTGAAGCCGATATTAAGGTTGTCATGGGTGGAGCGCATCCATCATCAGTTCCATTTCAAGCATTAGACGACAAAAATGTTGATTTTATTGTAATTGGTGAAGGTGAAATAACATTCCTGGAATTGATACGTTCGATAGAACAGGAAACTTTTGTGTTTGCAGGTATCGATGGTTTAGGTTATAAGAAAGGTGGGATTCCGCAACTTAATCCCAGGACAAAGTTTATTGATAATCTGGACGAAATCCCATTTCCTGCCCGGCACTTGTTACCGATGGAAAAATATTATTCCATCGGAGAATCTCATGGCGGACTTAAAAGGAATAGATATACAAGTTTAATATCGAGCCGGGGATGCCCTGGTAATTGCCTTTACTGTTCCATTCATACAGTATGGGGAAGGCATTGGAGGCCAAGAAGTCCACAGAACGTATTAGACGAGATAGAGCATCTTGTGAAACAGTATGGGATCAAAGAGATACATTTTGAGGACGATAATTTAACTTTTGACCGTGAACGAGCAAGATTGATATTCCAGGGAATCATTGACCGTAGACTAGATATTACATGGACGACACCAAACGGTGTTGCTGTCTGGAAACTCGACAAGGAACTCTTAATATTAATGAAACAATCCGGCTGTTACCAGATAAACCTCGGAATAGAATCCGGCAATGAAGAAGTATTAAGAAAAATAATACGAAAACCGCTTAAACTTGAAAAAGTCCGGGAAATTGTAAAAGAGATACGCAATATCGGCATCTGGGCGCACGGATTTTTTATACTGGGAATGCCAGGTGAAACAATAAATACCATGATGGAAACGATTGATTTCGCACTCGAACTAAATCTGGATAGCGCAAGTTTTTTTGTAGCTACCCCCTATCCGGGGACAAAATTATATGATATATGCAAGGAACATGGTTATATAAATAATTATGATATGAGAGATCTAAGAGTGCAGTCTTCAATGATATCAACTCCGGAATTTACCGCCGCGCAATTGCATGAATTGCAGGCTCTGGCATATAGGCGGTTCATGTTCCACATGTTAAAGAGAGAGATTTTGCCCTGGAATGTGGTGAAAAGATTAATGAAATTAAGAACATTGGATGATGCACATTTTATGTACAGAAAAGTTTCGAGATTAATAAAAGCAGTGATGTAAAAACGATCATGAAAGTAATTCAAGTCACTCCCAGGTATTTTCCACATATTGGGGGAAATGAAAAGCATGTAAAGGAAATTAGCGAAATGCTAGTTATGAAAGGATTTGAGGTTGAAGTCTTATGTACCGATTCTTCACGAAAGTTACCCAGGCAGGAAATAATTAATGGTGTAAAAGTAACACGTTTCTGGGCATTCTCGCCTAATGATTCTTATTATTTTTCTCCATCGATGTATTTTTATTTAAAAGACCAAACATATGATGTAATGCATGCCCATAACTATCATTCATTTACTTCACTTTTTGCAGCTTTGGCGAAAAAAAGAAAATTTATTTTTACACCACATTCGTTCGGGTTTAACAAATCATTAACAAAAAATATTCTTCATAAACTCTATAAACCTTTCGGATCATATATATTCAAATCCGCAGATAAAATAATATCAATCGCCAAAATCGAAAAAGAAATGCTTATAGAGACATTTAATATACCGGTAACCAAAATTATTTACTTACCCCTTCCTATTAAGTTAGTACCTAAAAAAGAATTAAAATATCAAAAAAGATTTACTAAGATCGCATTTTTTGGAAGACTCTCCCAAGAAAAAAATATTGATGTTTTAATTTATGCTTTTGAAAAGGTCAAAAATATAAATCCGGAATGCAAACTTTTCATAGCAGGGGATGGACCTTTAAAAAAAGAACTCGAAGATATTGGAAAAAAAGTTGAAAGTGTCCATTTTACAGGACCTTTGTTCAATAATGATTTAAATGATTTTATTGACGATATTGACATATTTGTCCTCCCCTCTAAATTTGAAGTATCGCCAAGATCTGTTATTGAGGCGATGTCAAAAAGCATTCCTGTAGTAACCACTCCAGTTGGAGAATTACCACAGGTTTTTCAGGATAAAAAGGATTGCCTGTTTACAAAGATAAATGATCCCCATGATATGGCTGAGAAGATCTTATGGTTGATGAATAATGAAAAACAAGCAAAAGAAATTGCACAGTCCGGGAGAGAGATAGTTGAAAAAACATATGATATCAACCATGTTATTTCTGAATATATACAGATATACAATGCAAAGATATAGTCATCATCTTTGAATCATTTCACACTACCTTTATGCTATTTAATAGATAGAATTTTAGCAATCTCAAATATAATCGTAATTTCATAAAATGAACTGAGAACCAGACTTTTATGCCCATATCCTTCCTTTCCATCCAGTAATTAAGTATCTGATTTTGCTCTTTTACAAGAATATCCGTTTTCCTGCACAGGTTATTCCCATGAATCCTGTATTTTGCAAGCGGTACATCCAGAAAGTCTATTTTATGCGATTCAGATATCCTGAGGAACAATTCATAATCTTCATCTATCATATAACTGGCATCGAACATACCTACTTCATCCAGTATCTTCTTACGAAGGACGACTGTTAATATAGCAATAAAATTATATATCAATAATTTCTCAAATATGTTACCTCTATAAAATTTTTTATTTTTGAGATAATTTTCAATCAAATTGCCATTAACATCGATGCTCAGTATGTCAGAATATACCATTGCAACGTCAGTATTCGCTTCCAGGAACCCTATCTGCTTTTCCAGTTTTTCTGGCAGCCACACATCATCGCAATCCAGAAACGCTATATACTCACCGCACGCCATCTCGATGGCAAGATTCCTGGCATGCCCCAGAGGCACCATCTTTTCTGCATGGAAATACCTCAGTTTCCCATCATAGCTCTTTGCGATCGCTGCGCTGTTATCTGTAGATGCATTGTCCCAGAAGATTAACTCCCAGTCCTCGTATGACTGCGCATATACACTATCTATAGCTTCACGAAGATACGTCGAGCTGTTATAGCAGTTCATTATCACGCTCACTTTTGGGGAAGGCATCTTTTCACACATCCATACATCGGATAAGCTCTTCACAGACATAATCAATATCATCTTCCTCGAGGTCCGGATGCAGCGGCAGGGTCAGAAGGCGGGGAAAGAGCGTCTCTGTGACCGGAAGACTGCTGCTGTGATAGAAGCTCAGAAGGTGATTTGGCATATAGTGCACACCAGTCTGGATACCAGAAGCCAGCAATTGTTCCCTGATCTTATCCCGATCAACATTTTTTAATTTTATTACGAATATATGAGGTACGATGGTTTCCATATCCTGATTGAGCAGTTCAATTGAATTGCATGATACAAGATTTTTAAAGTACCTCTTTGCAAGCTTTCTTCGTTGTGATGAGAACTCAGGCAATCTTTTCATCTGTTCAATTCCAATAGCTGCCATGATATTACTCATATGATAACGATACCCCTGGTTATTCACATCAAACTCCCAGCTCCTCTCACCCTTATACCTTTTCTCCGTATCCTTTTCCACGCCTAAAAGGCGTGCATCCCTTACTTTCCGGAGCACATCCTCGTCCTCGGTAACAATAGCTCCTCCTTCCCCGCATGTGATGTTCTTGATCCCATCAAAGCTGAAGCATGCTATGTCCCCGAAGCTGCCCACCTTCTTTCCATTGTAGTAACCGCCAAAAGCATGGCAGGCATCCTCAATGACACGCAGTCCATTGTCCTTTGCGAATTCATATATCTCATCCAGACCACCCATACCTCCGGCATAATGCACTGGCATTACTGCCTTAGTTCTTTCTGTCAGGCGCTTCCGGGCATCATTCACATCAAGCGTTACTGTGTCAGGATCTATCTCGCAGGCAACAGGTATTGCGCCAGTGGCTGATATTGCCTGGAATGAGGCTACATAGGTGAGAGACTGCACCAGCACTTCATCGCCAAGACCTATCCCCAATGCCTGCAGCGCCAGATGCAGGGCAGCAGTACCTGTGTTCACGCACACAACCGGTCTTCCCAGGAAATCATGCAGTACGTTCTCGAATTCCTGCACTTCTTTTCCCATACCCAGATATTCCCGGTCAAGAACACCCATCACGGCTTTTTTCTCAGCCCCACCAATCACGGATTTTGAGAGGCGTATGACCTTGTCCATCATTCCCACACTTTCCATCGTGCCCTTTGGGTCTGCCACAGTTCTTCTAATACATTTTTATCCCGCACGGTGTCCATGCATTGCCAGAAACCATCATGCAGATATGCTTTAAGTTGCCCTGAACGTGCTGTGCTCTCCAATGGTCCCTCTTCCAGGACGGTTGAATCTCCTTCTATAAGATCAAGGAACTCAGGCTCAAGTACGAAAAAACCGCCGTTGATCCAGCCTTGTGTTGTTTGTGGCTTTTCCTTGAAGGACATCACGTCATTCTCTTTCGAGAGGACTAGTTCCCCAAACCTGGCTGCCGGATGCACAGCCGTGATGGTTGCCATCTTGCCGTGGCTCCTGTGGAATTCTACCAGTTTATGGATATCGATATTTGCCACCCCGTCGCCGTATGTGAGCATAAAAGTCTCATCCCCGATGAATTCCGCAAGGCGCTTTAAACGCCCTCCTGTCATTGAATTTGAGCCTGTGTCCACCAGGCTAACTTTCCAATCCATGGTCTTTTTCCGAAGATATTTTGCACTGCCTTTTGAGAGATCGATTGTGAAATCAGATTTTAGAGAATAGTAATTCAGGAAATAGTCCTTGATCACTTCTCCTTTGTATCCAAGTGCTACGACGAAGTCATTGTATCCATAATGCGCATAGATGTTCATTATGTGCCATAGTATGGGCTGCCCTGCGATCTCCACCATCGGCTTTGGTACAAGATCTGTGTACTCTGATAGACGGGTACCGAATCCGCCTGCGAGGATTACTGTTTTCATGTGAGGTCCTTTTCCCAGTCATAACCAATATCATTTTCGAAAGCATCCTGTCTATCTGCTTCATCCGGGTCATGTGGTATGTTCGTTACGTTCAAAAGCATATTAAATCCCTTCCCCAGCCCTTTGAAACCCATCCAGATCATGGGTGGAACCGTCAAACGCTGGTAATTGCTGCGGGAAAGGGTTATTTCAAAGATATTTCCGAATGTCGAAGAGTCCTTTCTATCATCATACATGACGAATTTGATCTCACCGACCGGGACTATAAGATTGAGTATCATGATTCGGTGTCGCTTCCAGGCTTTGACCGCACCTTTATTGACTGTGGAAAAATATGCCTCTCCGAATCCAGCAAATGAAGGGTCTGTGGCCTTTATGGCATGCAGGACATCGCCATTTTCACCGGGAATGATCCGAAGAGGGGTAAGAAAAACTCCTTCAATCATTGCAGTTCACCCAAATCAATTTTCTTTCTGCTGCCATCTTGACATAATCCTCGATCTGGTCACAGGTCATGTTGAAAACATCCTCCTTTTGTTCATAATATGTTTTATACCAGTCAACCGTGAACTTCACAGTCTCCTGAAAATTCATGTTTGCTTTCCAGCCCAGTATGTGCAGCGCTTTGTCACAGCACAGTTTCAGGAGGGTAGCTTCTTTTTCATCCCTGTTCGGCTGGATAACATCCACTTCTCCCGCCCAGCTTTTCTGCATCTGCGCTATCAACTCACCGACCGTGTAATTCTGGTCTGCAGGGGGTCCGAAGTTGAATGGTTGTCCGTTCAGTCCCGAATCTTCAGAGAGCTTCTGTCCGACACGAAGATATCCACTGAGGGGTTCAAGCACATGCTGCCATGGTCGTGTCGCCCCGGGGTTGCGTATGGTCACATGCTTTCCCGATGACCATGCTCTCATGCAATCGGGAACAATTCGGTCCCGTGCCCAGTCACCACCACCAATGACATTTCCCGCCCTGACCGATACGATTTTTACATTGCTTTCATCCTTATCGAAGAACGAACTGGCATATGTTTTGATCACAAGTTCAGCCGCACCTTTTGATGCACTATAAGGGTCCTCGCCGCCCAAGGCATCGGTTTCCCTGTAACCCCAGATCCATTCAACATTGTCATAGCACTTGTCGCTTGTGATCATTACAGCGCGGCATGGATGGTTTACCTGTCTGAGAGCTTCAAGCACGTTCATCGTACCGATAACATTGGTCCGGATCGTGAGCGCAGGGTCGTTATATGAAACACGTACAAGGGGCTGTGCTGCCAGGTGGAAAACAAAATCGGGTCTAACCTTAGAAATAACCTTTTCGACTTCTTCAAAGTTGCATATGTCTTGTTCAATATATTTTATCCGGTCTTTCAAGTTCGCAGCTTCGAAATGAGATGGCTGCGTGGGGATGCCATTGGATAAGCCATATACGTCCGCACCAAGCTTCAGCAGCCATGCGCTGAGCCATGAACCCTTAAAGCCGGTGTTGCCTGTGACCAGGACTTTTTTATTACCATATTTGTTGTTGAAGAGATTAAGATTTGTCTGCATAAGTTCCTATAGTCTTATATTTTCTATTTAAATGATTTACAAACTATTTGGTCTTTTGCGGCCATAAACTTTATCTAAAGGAAGAAATCAAACTAACTTTAAAAACCGCGTTTCTACTTTGATGAGATTGTCGGATAATCCCTTAAAATTATTCTAAATTCTTCTTTCGTTTCATGAATTTCCAGATTTTTCAGAAAAAATGTCCTTTTTTCATCAAAAAATC
>JGI24144J35610_10000075_pt1 | contig 34412 bp, 30 predicted proteins | sample BarGraIncu01121A_FD_35610 | JGI IMG/M metagenome (IMG submission 35610)
GGTGGAACTGTCCGCGCAAGGGGCGAGCCGGCGGGACGCCGGCGCTCCCAGGAAGGGAAAAGGTGGTCGAGGCCGGTCACAAGCTTTCGGATTGCGCGTTTCGCCGTGGGCGCGATAATGCCTGCCCGATTTCATGAACGAGTGGAACATTCAGTCCCGCGCCCACGCGTGCGCAGCGTGCGGCCAGCCGTTTGCCGACCGGCAGGTCTATCACACGTTGTTGTTCGATGAGCCGCCGGAGTTGCGGCGTTCGGACATCTGCGAGACATGTTCGCAAAAGCAAAGCGCCGGGGACACGCGCAGCCGGGCCGGGTTCATCTCGCATTGGCAGGGAATTTACGAGGCGCCGACTCCGCCCGCCGATCCGATTCACAAGGACACCGCTGAAACGCTGCTGCGGAAATTGATTGAGCAAAACGACCCGCGTTACGCGCCCGCCGGTTACATCCTCGCCGTCATGCTTGAACGCAAACGTGTGCTGAAGGTGAAGGAACAGGTCGTCAGCGACGGCAAACGCGTGTTCATTTACGAACAACCCGGGACCGGCGATGTGTTCACCATAGCCGATCCTAACCTGCGCCTGGACCAGCTCGAGGCCGTCCAACGCGACGTGGCCGCGTTGCTCGAACATGGTTTGAATCCCCCTGCACCCGCGGCTCCGGCCGAAACTGTGGCCGCACCGGAAAATCAGCCGACTGCATGAAGTTGAAAACATCGAATATCCAACATCGAACATCGAACGTCGAACGACTCGGCGTCCGGAAACTTCGGCGTTCAGCGTTCGATGTTCGATGTTCGATGTTCCCCGAATAATCCATGTCGGAATTTTCCGAATTTCAAGCCCGCCTCGGCCATACATTCCGCGACGAGGGCCTGCTGCGGCTGGCGCTCACGCATCCGTCCGTCGCCCATGAGCAAGGCGAAACTGCGCCTGGCGGGGACGAAGCGCAGCGAAGGCCCGCGCACAATCAGCGGCTGGAATTTCTCGGTGACGCCGTGTTGCAACTCGTCCTCACGCAGCAGCTCTACGAGAAATTTCCCGCGTTCGACGAAGGTCCGTTGACCAAAGCGCGCGCGAAACTCGTCAACCGCCGCACGCTGGCCGAACACGCCCGCGTCCTTGGCCTCGGCGCGCATTTGATTTTGAGCCGCGGCGAGGAAATGCACGGCGGACGCGAACGTGCGTCCGCGCTGGCGGACACGTTTGAAGCGTTGCTCGGCGCGATTTTTTTGGACGGCGGATTTGAGGCCGCGCGCGAATTTATTTTGCGCGAATTCAGCGCGGCCTTCGGCAGGCTGGACACGCTGCCGATCATCGAGAATCCGAAGGGAGAGTTGCAGGAGTTATTGCAGGCGCGCTCGCCCGAAGCGCCGGAATATCACGTTGTCTCCACCACCGGGCCGGATNACGACCGTGTGTTTGAATGCATCGTGCAACACGGAGGTGTCGAACTCGCGCGCGGCAGCGGCAAAAGCAAAAAAGCCGCCGAGAGCGACGCGGCCCTGGCGGCGTTGAAAAAATTGCGCGCGGAATTGGGAATCAAGGTCGCGCCTTGAGCAGGTCGCGGATTTCGGTCAGGAGTTGTTGATCCGGCGTGGGCGGCGCGGGCTTGGCTTCCTCTTTTTTGATCAGCCGGTTCATCAATTTCACCACCATGAACACGCAAAACGCCACGATGACAAATTCGATAACCGAGTTGATGAAAGCGCCGTATCGGATGACCGGTGCTTTGACCGCATCGGCATCCGCCAGCGTGGCGTAAGGTGTTGACGAAAGATTCAGAAAAAGACTTTTGAAATCCACTTTGCCGGTCAGCAATCCAATCGGCGGCATGAGGACGTCGTTCACTATCGAGGTAATAATCTTTCCGAACGCCACGCCGATGATGACACCGATGGCGAGGTCCACGACATTGCCGCGCATGACGAACGCCTTGAATTCCTGGATTATTTTCATGATTGGTTTCCTTTCGCGACGTAGTTTGTCCCCGTCATCCCAAAAGTCAACTTTACGCCTTCCTTCAGCTTGGAAAAACTGTCGAGCAACGCCGGCACCGGCCAGCTCGCCCATGTTTTGCGGATTGGCGAGCGCGGCTTGAATGCGTTTTTGTAAATCGTCGGTCATTTAAGAAACCTACATTCTTTAAGGGAGAACATGTTTTGGAGTCACCGTGGTGCCCAACGAGCAGGTTGGTGTATCACCTACCTTATTGATGGTATAAACGCCACCGTTTGGACAAGATGGTATTTTTCCATCGGCAGTGAGTAATATGTATGGTGCTAAGTCGTCAGGAAAATCGATGGGGTCACCGACCCTTTTGCCTTTTTCCAACGCCCATTGTTTGGCCGCCCTATCGATCTCCCGAAGAGTATTGATGCAGGCGTTCGCCTGCAATATAGCTCCAGCAGTTCCAGCATTCAGATGGCTGTCACCTGTCTCAAACTTCCAACCACTCTCTTTCTTTTCTCACGTCATCACACCAGTAATTTTGACTTGGTTGCCACGATGCACGGCGAGACCACCAGTTATGTGCTCGAATGAATTGCTAGAGCTTTGTCCTGAATGAAAACTGAAAGTTAGACCACTATGGCTGTAGTTCTCAATGTCACGGCCAAACCAAATGCCGTCAGTTCCAAACTCAATTCCCGCTTCATAGTCCATTTTGTAACCTTGAATACCTTCCGATTCAAATTTCTGCCCATCAGTTTTCTTAAAGCTGACAAGTTTGATTTGTCCTCCTGATTCGGAGTCAATCTGATCACGCAACGCTTTTTCCACATCGCTTGGAGAAGGCGAAGAAAAACAACCGCCCATTAAAATCACGCAACATAACGCCAAGCCGCATTGAACTAATAGTTTTTGAATTTTCATTTGGATCTCTTTCGTTGAAATGAATTGCAATATCTGACTAACAAAAGGTCGTCCGAATTCATAGCATAATCAGCAAACAGAAAAGCGCGGATGATGTGCTCAAGCTGCGGTCGTTGCATGACAGTGGCGCGACTTGATTTCCCATACTTCGCCCGGCGAAAGGACGCCGGCGAACGGCGAATTTTGGCGGAGCCGCCGGCCTTCTTCCGTCTCGGCGGTCAACACGGCGCAAATTTCAGAGACGTCGCGTTCCAATAATTTTTTCCACTCGTCATAACAACGAAGCAACGACGGCGCGTTGGAATTCAAGCGCGACCAGCGGTCGAGATTGGCACGGGCAAGATCGAGCCATTCTGGATGCTGTGGCAGCCCGGATGCAATTCGCTGCGCCAATTCAAAACTGATTGAATCTTGAACCTCGTGGCTCATGCCGGAAACGTAACATAATTGCCGGTCATTTCGGAAAATAAAATTGCGCGGCGAAAATTATTTTGCCGGACCGGCGGCGAAATTCGGATGCAGCGGATTCGGGACAATTTTCCGAGCCGCCGGGATGACGACCAAATCCATGTCCTCCATCGGCACTGCGCCGAGCAACACTTCGTCACCGAGAATGACGGCACCGACGTAACACTCGCGGTTTTCAAATTGCACGCGCACCGGGCCGACATACGGACAAAGGCAACGCTTGCCGTCGGCGGTCGTGACTTCTTTCTTGGATGTTTCCTGGAGTTGAAGCTGCAACCGTATTTCCTCCGGCAGACACAGAAATAGCGAACCAGTATCCACCAACGCATCCGTCTCGACAAACTTGAGGTCGGCGCGCTTGGGATTATCCAATTTAATTTTCGCCCGTGCTATTCCCATGAAATGAATGTTGCCCGCAATCGGGCTGGATGCAAGCTTTCAATACCTCGGCACGCTGGAATCAATTTCGTCCGACCAGGCGGTGATGCCGCCTTTGACGCTCTTGAGGTATTTGAAGCCCCGCTCGCGCAGGAAGCCCAGTGCCTTGAGCGAACGCACCCCGGCCTTGCAATGGATATAATAATGTTGGTTCGGGTCGAGCTCGGTCAACCGTTGCTGGATCTGGCTCAAGGGCAGCAGCGGCACGCCTTTGACGCGGGCGATTTCGTATTCGTCCGGCTCGCGCACGTCAACGACCTTGATGCCAAGCTTCGGATCATCGAGCGCTTTCTTCATGTCCTGGACGGTGACTTCATCCGGATTGGACTGCGGCGCGGCCGGTTCGGGCGCGATGCCACAGAACATTTCGTAATCGCCCAATTCCTTGATGGTCGGATGTTCGCCGCAAATGGGGCATTGTAGGTCGCGGCGGAGTTTTAATTCGCGGAACTTCATGTCGAGCGCGTTGAACAACAACAATCGCCCGACGAGTGAAGTGCCCTTGCCGATGGCGAGCTTCAAAATTTCCGTTGCCTGGATGCAGCCGACAATGCCAGGCAACACGCCGAGCACACCGCCTTCCGCGCAGCTTGGCACCATGCCGGGCGGCGGCGGTTCGGGATAAAGACAGCGATAGCACGGCCCGCCGAGATGCGGCGCAAACACGCTGGCCTGGCCCTCGAAACGGAAAATTGAGCCGTAAACATTCGGCTTCTTGAGCAAGACGCAGGCGTCGTTCGTGAGGTAGCGCGTCGGGAAATTGTCCGTGCCATCCACGACGATGTCGTAGGGCCGGATGAGGTCGAGGGCGTTTTCGGATGTGATGCGGGTGTTGTAGATGACGACCTCGCAATTCGGATTGATGCCCGCGATGGTTTCCTTGGCCGACTGTGCCTTCGGCCGGCCCACGTCGGCGTCCGTGTGCAAAATCTGGCGCTGTAGATTGGAATAATCCACGGTGTCGAAATCCACGATGCCAAGTTTGCCGATGCCGGCGGCGGCGAGGTACATGGCGATGGGCGAGCCGAGGCCGCCGGCGCCGATGCACAGGACGGTGGTGGCCTTGATTTTCTTTTGGCCGGCCAGGCCGACTTCGGGCAGAATCAGATGCCGGGAGTAACGGCGGATTTCGTCATTGTTCAATTCCATAAATCGAGTTCAAAGGGAGAGTACAGTAATCCAGTCACGGAAGAAATCAAGACGGCCAATCGCTTTGACGTTGCGTTGTCATGCCGCGCCTTCGCGCAATTGCAACCGCCCGTCCTCATTCATCCTCAACAAACTTACGGTCGTCCGGCCGATGGCGGACACGCCGGTGATTTCACTGCCACGATGCGCGAAATGTTCGCGCCAATCATCCAATCGCGGATGGAACAGGCGCGTCAATGCCCTGGTCTGCGGATCAAGTCCGGAAAGATTCGTGCCTTTGTGCAAATTGCAGTGGTGACAGGCGAGCGCGAGGTTTTCCGCCGTGTCTTTTCCTCCGTGCTGGCGCGAAGTGATGTGTTCGATGTGGAAAGGCAACGGCTCTTGTTCCTGCCGCAACCCGCAATACTCACAACAATTCTGCGCGCGTTGCCGGATCTGTTGGCGCAGTCTGGCGTCCATCAACCGGCCTTCGCAAGGATGCGGCGGGCTTTGGCTTGAAGAATCCCGATGAGCGTGCTGGCCTGCACATACGCCTCGTATTCGGCGCGTTCATCGGACGTAAGTTTGCCTTCGTTGCATTTCTCCGCCAACGCGTCCACGCGTGCCTGCGTGTGCTTGCCCACTTGCAATGCCGCCAGCGCGCGGGCCGTTTTCAGCCCAAAACTGCGGCTGACCGGTTCAAGCATCTCGTCCAAAACCGCGCTGCCATGTCCGTTTTGCATGAAGTAAAGTTAATGCCCTGTGAAAATGTGTCAACCGGCAATCTGCCTGCCGATGCACAGCACGCTGGCGGCCTTGATTTTCTTTTGGCCTGCCAGGCCGACTTCGGGCAGAATCAGGTGCCGGGAATACCGGCGGATTTCGTCATTGTTCAGTTCCATAAATCAAGTTGATAAGGGTATTGCAATTGCGGAATAAATCAAGTCGGCGTGCAACAAGAGAAGGCTTGCGGGAAAAAACTTAAGTATTACTTTGCGGAAGTGCCGACGCCTTTAACTCTTAAAATTCTCCGAAGCGAAGCAATCGCATTCGCAAAAGTAGAATCCAAATTTCCAGAACCGGCCTTGTTTGGCGTGACTGACGGAAAAGCGGTCGGAACTTATCTTGAACACAAATTTCAGGCGTATCTACAGGGCAAATATCAATATGTCCGGGGAAGCTCAGCCAAAGGGATTGATTTTCCAAAACTGGACGTGGACATAAAAGTCACGAGCATCCGGCAGCCGCAATCATCTTGTCCTTTCAAAAGTGCCCGGCAAAAGATTTACGGACTTGGTTATTCGTTGCTTGTTTTTGTCTATGACAAACACGACGACTCGAAAACACAAACCGGCCAGCTTGAAATACGGCACACCATTTTCGTGGAGAAGGAATGCACCGCCGACCATCAAATGACAACTGCGTTGCGCCGCATAATTGAAAACGGCGCAAACCGCGATGATGTTCTTGCGCTCTTCGAGGAACGCCTTTTGCCCGTTGACGACATTGAAGCGGAAAAGCTCGCAGAAGAGGTTGTTCGCACGCCACCACCTGTTGGTTATTTGACCATTTCAAACGCCTTGCAATGGCGACTTCAATACTCCCGCGTCATTGAGCAGGCTGGCAAAGTAAAAGGCGTATTAAGATTGGAATGAACTCGAACACAAAAATCGAGTTTGGAGATTTCCAAACGCCTCAATTCCTCGCCAAACAGGTTTGTGATTTCTTGGTGCAGCGCGGAATTTTGCCGGACGTTGTTCTCGAACCGACTTGCGGCGTCGGTTCTTTTCTTGTCGCTGCCGCCGAATCTTTTTCCCAAGCAAAATTGTTTGGATGGGACATTAACACAAAATATGTCGAACAAACGCGCGTCGCGTTAAGCAAAGCAAATGCGTCAGATCGCGTAACTGTCGCAACGCAAGATTTTTTCAAGCACAACTGGGAAACGGAGATTGCCGGTTTTCAAGGACAACTGCTCATCCTCGGAAATCTTCCGTGGGTAACAAATGCAACCGTGTCCAGTCTGAACGGAGCAAATGTTCCGGCGAAACAAAATTTTCAGGGCTTTCGCGGCATTGAAGCCCGCACGGGCAAATCAAATTTCGATATTTCAGAATGGATGCTGATCCAGTTGGTCAAAGCTCTTCGCGGCAGACCGGCGACCATTGCGATGCTCTGCAAAACCGGAATTGCCCGGAAGCTGCTTCGTTTTGCCTGGCAAAATGACGGACGAATCGCCTTGGCGTCGCTGCATAGAATAGATGCCAAAAAATATTTTGGGGCATCGGTTGATGCGTGTTTGCTCTTAATTCAAACTGGCTCGGCGGGTCTGACAGAAGCGCCGGTATTTGAAAGTCTCGGTGCAAAAACTCCATCCAAAGTTTTAGGTCTGGCGGGACAAGATCTTGTTTCTGACATCCGCATTTATCGAAAACTGAAACATCTTGAAGGGCTTTCCCCATATCAGTGGCGTTCGGGCGTGAAACATGATTGTTCTTCAGTGATGGAACTCTGGCGCGGCGACCGAAACTTTTTGGAAAACAAGCTTGGCGAAGAAGTCGAACTGGAATCAGACTATTTATTTCCGCTTCTCAAATGCTCCGACCTCGCAAATGGACGGACTGAACCAAAGCGTTTTGTTTTGGTGACTCAAACTCGCGTCGGTGAAGACACTTCTGAAATCGCCGTGAAAGCTCCCCGCACCTGGAATTATCTCGATTCACACAGACAGCTTTTTGACGCGCGAAAAAGTTCCATTTATGCCAAGCGAATTCCATTCGCACTTTTTGGCATCGGCGAATATTCATTTGCGCCATGGAAAGTAGCGGTATCAGGACTGCACAAAATTCCACGTTTCGTCCTTGTCGAACCTTTTCAAGAAAAACCGGTGTTGTTCGATGACGCCTGTTATTTTCTTGGATTTGAAACTAAAGAAGAGGCAAAAATTGTGGCGGAAATTTTGAATTCAGAACCCTGTCGGCGATTTCTTTCGTCGTTGTTGTTTGAAGATTCCAAACGTCCGATTACCGTTGAATTACTTCAGCGGCTTAACATTCATGCCATTGCCAGAGAAGCGGGATTGGTTGATGAATGGACATCTGTGCGCAATCAAAAAAGTTTCTATCCCGTCGAGAATATCGAGATGCAAGCCGAAATGGTAATGGAGCAGCCAAGTTGAGCAAAAGATGAATCAAGCCACGCCTCAAACCGCCGCCGCGCGGCTAAAAAAAGTTTCCCGGCTGCGACCGACGCTGGCCATCGTGCTCGGCAGCGGATTTCATCACGTGCTGACGGAACTCCGCGTGGAGAAGAAAATTTCCTACGCCAAAATTCCGGGCTTTCCGGTCCCGAGCGTGAGCGGTCACGCCGGCGAGTTGTATTTCGGCCACCTCGGCAAAACGCCGGTGATGGTCTTGAGCGGGCGGGCGCACTTTTACGAGGGCCACCCGATGGAGCGCGTCACGTTCGCCGTTCGCGCGCTGGCGGCATTCGGCATCCGCGATTTGCTGCTCACGAACGCGGCAGGCGGAATCAACCCCGACTTTCGTCGGGGCGATTTCATGGTGTTGACCGACCACATCAATTTGATGGGCGTCAATCCGTTGCGCGGCCCTGCGGTCCCCGATCTACCGCGATTTGTGGACATGACGGAGGTTTACGACACGAAATTGAGCGCGCTGTTGTTCCGCGCCGGAAAAAGTTGCAACTTGAAGCTGCAACGCGGCGTCTATCTGGCGGTGAGCGGGCCGAGCTACGAAACGCCGGCGGAAATCCGCGCGTTTGCACGGCTGGGCGCGGATGCGGTGGGCATGAGCACGGTGCCGGAGGCGATTGTGGCGCGGCAATGCGGATTGAACGTCGCGGCGGTTTCCTGTATCACCAATGCGGCGGCGGGCATCGGCAAAGAAAAATTATCGCACGCGGAAGTGTTGGAAACCGCCGGGCGAGTGAAGACTTTGGCAGCTAAACTGCTGAAACATTTCGTCGGGTTATATGGGCAAAATTGATAAACAGCAGTTGGTGCGGGCGGCGGCAAGGGCGCGGGAACGGGCGGTGGCGCCCTATTCCAAATTCAAGGTCGGCGCGGCATTGCTCGCACAAAATGGTGAAATCATTTCCGGTGTGAATGTGGAAAGCGCGAGTTACGGTTTGACGTGTTGCGCCGAGCGCGTGGCACTGTTCAACGCGCTGACGAGCGGAAAGAAAAATTTTGTCGCGGTGGCGGTTGTTGCACGCGCGCCCGGCGGTCCGATGCCGTGCGGCGCGTGCCGGCAGTTGCTGGCGGAATACGCCCCGGGCGCAAGGGTGTTGGTCGCGGACAGTCGCGCGCCGGGCAAAATCAGGGAATTCACGGTGCGGGAACTTCTGCCCTCGGCGTTTGTCATTCCTTGAAATTTCTCAAAAAAACGGTAGGCTACGATGCTCTGGTTGATTTGAATGAAACCTGAAGTTGTATTCGGTTTGGAGGGCGCGGCATGGCCGGCGTTGTTGTTGAACGCGGGCGGCGTGGTGTTGCGCTCGAACACGGCGGCAACAAACACGTTTGGCGCGGCATTGGCCTCCGAATCCCCGCAATTGTCGGCAATTTGGTCGCCGGAAAACGGCAATAAGCCGGAGGAATTTTTTGCTCGCTGGGAGCAATCACCGACCATGCCGGCGGATTTGAAATTTCGCGTTGCGAACGGCGCAACGATGAAATTCACAGCGGCGATCTGCGCTTTCAATTCGGAGGACCGCAAGTGGTTCGTTTTGCAATTATTGCCCGCGGTTGTGCCGGTGTCGGCAACCGCCCCGGAAGTTTCAGCCATTGCGCACGGCCCGGGCGAAACCAAAACTGCGCCGGACACGGGCAGTATGATGCTCAAGCAAAAACTGGAGTGCGCGCTGCAATTGGCACGGTCGGTGTCGCTGGATTTCAACAACGCGCTGACGAGCATTCTCGGTCACACATCGTTGCTGTTGAGCAAGGCCGAGGCAGGGCATCCGTGGCGGCATTCGCTGATGGAGGTGGAAAAATCGGCGTCGCGCGCGGCGGAGATCGCCAACGAACTCACCGTGTTCAGCCGTCAGGAAAAGGAAGCGCACCGCTCGCCACCGGGGAATTTGAACTTGGTGGTGAGCCGCTGCGTGGATTTTTTCCGCGGCGAGCACGGTGCAAAAATCGCATGGAAGATGCAATTGGAGCGGGGATTGTTCTCGGNGCGATTTGACGAGGCAAAAGTGCAGCAGGCATTGACGAAAATTTTGGAAAACGCGGTGGAAGCCATCGCNGGCGGGAGTGGTCAAATCTTTGCGCAAACGCGCAATGTGGATCTGGCCGAGCCGACGCAGGATNGCAACGTGCATCTGGCCNCCGGGGCTTACGTGTGCATTGAGATTGGCGACAGTGGTCCGGGCATTGAGGCGGACATATTGCCGCGCATTTTCGAGCCGTTTTTCACGACGAAAAACGCCAGTCATCGTGGATTGGGGCTCGCCCTGGTTTATGGCATCGTGACGAATCACGGCGGTGGCGTGGCGGTGTCCAGCAAGCCGGGCGCGGGCACGTCGGTGCGTGTTTATATGCAGGCGGAAAAGCAATTCATCCCTGAAAGCTCCGGCACGAATGAAAATTTGCACGGCACGGAAACCATTCTCGTTGTGGACGACGAAAGTCTGCTGCTGACCATGGCCGAAATGATTTTGTCCGAATACGGTTATTGCGTGCTGACGGCGAACAGCGGCCAGAAGGCGCTGGCGATACTCTCACGCGACAACGTGCAAGTTGACCTAATCATCACGGATTTGGTCATGCCGACAATGGGGGGGCGCGAATTCATCGAGCGCGCCCGGCAACTCGTGCCCGCCACGCGGATTTTGAGCACCAGCGGCTACGTGATGCCGGCGGACAAGCAAACCGGCACACCGTATCTGCAGAAACCGTTCACGAGCTACGAATTGCTGGCGAAAGTGAAACAAGTGCTGACGCAAACACCTGCTGTTGACTAAGGCGGGGGATTTTGTTTAACTTTGCTTATTATGCAAATTGAAAGCCTAAAAGTATACTGTGATTTGGCTGAAACAGAAAGCTTCACCAAAGCCGCTCAAATCAACGGCGTCACGCAATCAGCCGTGAGCCAGCAAATCAGTTCGCTGGAACGCATGTTCAAGTCGCTGCTCATCGAGCGCAGCAAGAAAAAATTCCGCCTCACGCGCGAAGGCCAGATGCTTTACGATTTTAGCAAACAAATCATCCAGACCTACGAATCGCTGCACAGCAAATTGCAGGAATTGAAGGACATCATTTCGGGCACGATTCGCGTGGCGACCATTTACAGCATCGGCCTGCACGATTTGCCGCCGTACATCAAAAAGTTCCTGAAGAGCTACCCCACCGTCAACGTCCACGTCGAATACCGCCGCGCCAATCAGGTATATGAAGACGTGCTCAGCAACGTCGTGGACATGGGGCTGGTCGTGTATCCGGCCAAAGACTCCAAGCTCGAAATCGTTGCGCTGCACAAAGACCCCCTGGTGTTGATCTGCCATCCGCAGCATCCGTTTGCCAGGCAGAAATCCATCCGGCTCAAGGCGCTCACCGGGCAGAAGTTCATCGGTTTCGAGCCGGACATTCCCACGCGCAAGGCGCTGGACAAAATTTTGAAGGCGCACGGCGTGGACGCGAAATACGCCATGGAATTCGACAACATCGAAACGGTGAAGCGCGCGGTGGAAATTGACGCGGGCGTTTCAATTGTGCCGCGGGGCACGATCATACAGGAAATCAGCAAGCAAACGCTCACTGCCGTGCCGATTGAGGACGGCGATTTTTACCGCCCGATCGCCGCGATTTACAAAAAGAACAAGGTGCTTTCGCCGGCGATGAAACAATTTCTGACGCTGCTCAAAGATACGGCGTAGAAGATTATTTCAAATTCGCCGGATTCAGCGGCTTCAAGTCCTTTGGCACGAACAGTCCGTTTTTGCGGATCAGTTCACCGTCGAACCACACTTCACCGCCGCCCCATTCGGGACGCTGGATCAGCACCATGTCCCAGTGCACCGCCGAGCGGTTGCCGTTGTCGCATTCCTCGTAAGCCTGGCCGGGTGTGAAGTGCAGCGAACCGGCGATTTTCTCGTCGAACAAAATGTCGCACATCGGATTCAAAATGTAGGGATTGAACCCAAGTGAAAATTCGCCCACGTAACGCGCGCCGGCGTCGGTATCCAAAATTTCATTCAGCCGTTTCGGGTTGTTCGCCGCCGTGTTGACCACTTTGCCATCCTTGAATTCGAGCCGGACGTTTTCAAATTTTGTTCCGGCATAAATCGTCGGCGTGTTGAATTGAATCACGCCGTTCACGGAATTTTTCACCGGACAGGAAAACACTTCGCCGTCGGGAATGTTGCGGTCGCCCTGGCACATTTTCGCGCCGATGCCCTTGATGCTGAACGCGAGGTCGGTGCCGGGACTTTTGAGATGGACGTGGTCGGCGCGTTTCATCCGGCGTTCGAGCGGAACCATCGCGCGCGCCATTTTCGCGTAATTCATCGTGCAAACGTCGAAATACAGTTTTTCAAACGCCTCGGTGCTCATGCCGGCGGCCTGGGCCATGCTCGGCGTCGGCCAGCGCAGCACGCACCAGCGCGTCCGGTTGACGCGATAATCCAGCACCGGCCGCGTGATGCGGGAGTAAAGCGACATGCGGTCGGACGGCACGTCGGCGTTTTCACTCGCGTTCAGGCTGCCGCGAATGGCGATGTAGGCCTGGACCTTTTTCATGCGGAACAGTTCGATATCGCGGAGCAGTGCGGCGTGTTTTTCGTTCGTCTCGCGCACCATTTCGCGCGAAATACGCGTATGGCGGACTTCGACCAGCGGCGTGCCGCCGGCGGCGCGGACGGCGCGCATGAGTTCAATGGAAAATTCGTCGGGCACGTCAATCATGTCCAGCAGGACGCGGTCGCCCTTTTTGATCTGGGTGGAATAATTCACGAGCAGCTTCGCCAGTTTCTTGTAACGCAGATCGGTCATAATCCTTCAAGGCTAACCGGACAAACGGCTTTGTCCAGCGGAGTCATTGCAACTTGTTGAAATGCGAGGTTATGATAAACTCATGCATATGAAGTTCAATTTTTACGCGGTGGCGGCATTTTTGTTCCTGGCGCTGGCCGCGCGGGCGCAGACAACGGCGTTCACCTATCAGGGTCAGTTGGACAGCAGCAACGCGCCCGCCACCGGCGTCTTCGATTTCCGGTTTCAAATTTACAACGCGAGCAGTGTCGTGGTCGCCGGGCCGCTGACGAACGCGCCGGTGGGCGTCACGAACGGCTTGTTCACCGTGACATTGAATTTTGGCGCAAGCGTTTTTGACGGCAGCACACGCTCGCTGGAAATCGGCGTGCGCGGTTACGGCGACACCAATGCCTATGCCGTGCTTTCACCGCGCCAGACGTTGACTTCCGTTCCCTACGCCATCCAGTCGCTCAATGCGTCCAACGCCGTGAGATTGACCGCGCCGTTGCAGGCGACGAATCTTGCCGGAACCATTCCCAACTCGCTGCTTTCCCCAAATGTCGCGGTGCTCACCAATAACGTGATTTTTGCCGGCAGCGTGACCGCGACCAATTTCAACGGCAACTTCACCGGCAACGGTTTTGGACTGTCCAATGTGCCGGCCACCAGTCTCATCGGCACGATTCCCGACGCGCGGCTGTCCGCGAACGTGGCGTTGCAAAGCAATCCCAACTTGAATTTCGCCGGCGCCGTTTCCGCCACCAACTTCACCGGGGCCGGTCACGGGCTGACCAATGTGCCGGGCGCGTTTTTCTGGGTGACGGTTGCGGCCAATACCCTGGCCCAGCCCAATGTCGGCTACATCTGCAACAATGGCGTGGCGCCGGTGACGATCACGCTGCCTTCGTCGCCAAGTGTCGGAGATGTGTATAAAGCCGTCGCTGTGGGAGCGGGAGGATGGATCATCGCACAAAATGCCAATCAAATGATCGCCGCTGGAAATCTTTCCGCCGCTGTCTTCCAAAGCTGGAAGGCCGGCGCTTCCGCCCGCAATTGGTCGGCCATCGCTTCCTCCGCCGACGGAACCAAATTGGTGGCGACCGTCAACAGCGGATACATTTGGACTTCGACCAGTTCCGGCGCGACATGGACACAGCAAAACGGCAGCAGCAGCCGTTATTGGTCTTCCGTCGCCTCTTCTTCCGATGGAACCAAACTCGTGGCGACCGTCGGTTATACCATTTACACCGCCAGCCAGCCCGGGGCCATCTACACTTCAACCGATTCCGGTGTAACTTGGGCGTCGCATACTTCTTCACCCCTTTCTTCAACCCTTAACTGGTCTTCCGTCGCTTCTTCTGCCGATGGAACCAAACTCGTGGCGGCGGTTCGCGGCGGGCAGATTTACATTTCCTCCAACTCCGGCAACGGCTGGACCGCGCAGGGTCCAAATGGTCTCCTTTGGACTTCCGTCGCCTCTTCGTCCGACGGAACCAAACTCGTGGCGGTGGAGAATAACGGCTATATTTACACCTCCACCAATTCCGGCACTTCATGGACACAACGTGTCAGCGGCTCCATAAATTGGACCGCCGTGGCGTCTTCAGCGGATGGAAGCAGGCTGGTCGCGACCGCCAGTGGCGGCCAGGTTTATATTTCCATGGATGCAGGCGTCACTTGGGTTGCGCAGAATACGCCCGTTACCGGCCAATTAACATCCGTCGCTTCCTCGTCCGACGGTTCGCGGCTGGCGGTCACCACTGGCGGATCTGGAACGTCGGGCTACATTTTTACCTCTTCTGACTCCGGCGCGACCTGGACGCAACTGGCAGGAGCGCCCCACGTCTCATGGGCGGCCATCGCTGCCTCCGCCGACGGCAGCCAGCTTGCGGCAGCGGTCTATGGCGGCAACATTTACATCTCTTCCCAAAGCAGTACGACGACCGGCACGGCGGGTTATTTGATCGGCCCGCAGCACAGCGCCATTGAATTGATTTACACCGGCAATAATTTGTTTCTGCCGCTGAGTCACGAAGGAACCATTCGGGCATATTAAAAATCGGATGAATCGGGAAAAATTGGATCGCTGGTGCGAGCGGGGCCTTTTGGCCTTGGTGCTCGGCATTCTGGTTTTTGGCCCGCTGGCAATGGGCGCGGTGGACACGCCGGAATTTCTTGTCATTCAAGGATTGACGGTGGCCGTGATGCTCGTGTGGGCGCTGCGATTGTGGATCAGCCCGAAACCACAATTGCTCTGGCCGCCGCTGGGTTGGGTGGTGCTTGCGTTCACGGCTTGCGCCATCGGGCGTTATCTCACAGCAGACATCGAATACGTCGCACGGCTGGAGATGATCCAGGTGTTGATGTATGCGTTCGTGTTTTTTGCCGTCGTCAACAATTTATACCGGCAGGAATCGATGCAAATCATCAGTTTTACGCTGATTTTTCTGGCGATGGGAATTTCGTGCTGTGCCGTTTACCAATTTTTGACGCACTCGAATCGTGTCTGGGATTATGTATCACCTTATCTGGGGCGAGCCTCGGGCACTTACATTTCACCGAACAATTTCGCGGGCTTTCTGGAAATGCTTCTGCCGCTGGCGACGGCTTACGTTTTGGTGGGGCGAATGAAGCCGGTCGTCCGGATTTTGCTCGGTTACTCCGCTCTGGTCATGCTGGCGGGGATGGTTGTGACGTTTTCGCGCGGCGGCTGGGTGGCAGTTGTCGTGGCGTTGCTGGTGCTTTTGGGAACATTGATTTTTCATCGCAACCACCGGTTGCCGGCCTTTTTGCTTTTGGTCGTTTTGGCCGTGGGGGGAACGGTTTTCGTCACCAATTATTTGTCGAAGACGCTCAGTTACATGCGCCGCGTGGGAACCCCTGGGGAAGCCGGGGAACTTAACCTTGCGGTCCGCCTCGACATCTGGACGGCGGCGGAGCAGATGTGGCGGGATCATTTTTGGTGGGGCGTCGGGCCGGCGCATTACGACTATCGTTTCCGGGAATATCGTCCGGAAAGTGTCCAGATGAGTCCCGACCGGGCGCACAATGATTATTTGAACCTGCTGGCCGATTGGGGCGCAGCGGGCGGAATCATCGTGCTCGCCGGCATGGTGACATTCGGTGCGGGATTGCGGAAAACGTGGAAATATGTCCGCCCGTCGGAAAATGATTTTGGCCGCGGCATGAGCAATCGCTTCGCTTTTTCCCTCGGCGCGTCCGCCGGATTGTTCGCGCTGGCAGTGCATTCGATGGTGGATTTCAATCTGCACATTCCGGCCAATGCAATTCTCGGTGTGACGTTGCTGGCGTTGTTGAGCAGTAACCTGCGGTTTGCCACGGAGCGTCACTGGCTGGGCGCGCGCTTGCCCGTCAAAATGCTCGCCACTTTGGTGCTGGTTGCAGGGGTTGCCTATTTGGGCTGCCAGGGCTGGCGTCGTGGGCAGGAAGCGGTCTGGCTGGCACGGGCGGAACAGTCGCCGGTTTATTCACCAGCGCAGGCCGCAAATTTAAAAAAAGCATTTGACGTCGAGTTGATGAATTTTGAAACGGCCTACAACATCGGCGAAGCCTATCGGGTCCAAAGTTTCGACGGTGGACAAAATTACGAAAACCTGGCAAAAACGGCGATGCAATGGTATGCGCGCGGCATGAAACTCAATCCGCATGATGGCTACAATTATTTGCGTTACGGCATGTGTCTTGACTGGCTGGAAAAGCACGATGAGGCCGGGCCGTATTTCAACCGCGCTGACGCGCTCGACCCCAACAGTTATTACACGGCGGCGAACATTGGGTGGCATTACGTTCAGGCTGGAAATTACGCCGCCGCCCGGCCGTGGCTGGAACGGTCATTGCGGCTGCNCTGGCAGCAAAATGGAGCGGCTGCCTCCTATCTGGAAATCACCGAGCGCAAACTCGTCGAAAATGCCTCCGGCCAGCACGTTTTGCCCCCCGGTTTTTGAGCGCAAAATGGCAAAAATTTCTAGTTGACATTTGACGGTTTATCCTTATATTGGTAACAAATAGAAAAAAAATAGGAAGAAAATTATGAAACAAATACACATTCAGACCTTGGCCTTTGCGGCGATTTGCGGGTTTGTCTTGACGCTGGCTGCTGGTGCAGCTGCACAATCATCAATCCAGCCGGGCGTGGTCACCGCGGTTCGCATTGTGGGCGAGGCCAGCTACTCATTGGGAGATGGCAAATGGCATCCGCTGGTGGTGGGCAAAATTCTCACGGCAGGCGCTGTCATCCAGACCGGGCACGATGCAACAGTGGACATTATTTTGGGCAAAAAAATACTAATGCCTCAGGCAATACTAACGCCTCAGGCTAATCCACTACCGGATCGAATCTCTCTGGCAGCGGATGCAAAAGTGCGCGGCTATGTCTCTTACAAACCTGCAGCGGAACAAAACGCCGTTCGCATGATGGGCGACACCGTGCTGGCCATTGATAAACTGACCGTTAACGACACGGGAGTGGACACCGTTAACGACACGGAACTGGATTTGCGCCAGGGGGGCATCTACTGTAGCGTCAAAAAATTTTCCGGTGCGTCCCAATACCTCATTAAAATCCCCAACGGCATAGCCGGCGTTCGCGGCACGCTGTTCTATATTGACGCAACCGGTCGGTGTATCGCGTATAAAAATTCCGTGGTGCTTTCCATCACCGGCCCGGATGGCAACCCAATTACTGTGGTTGTAGGTGAAGGCAATCAGTTTGATCCAGGAAATCTGGGAAACGGCCAGCCCGGTCCATTGCCACTTGGCGTCAGTCCATTCCCACCCGGTCTGGGTGGCGAGTTGGATAGAATTTTCGATGCACTTCGTACAATATATTTTCCTGATTATGGAAATATTAACTTCACACGTGACTGGACCCAATTGAACATTTCACCGACACAAGGGCATCAAGGGGGTTATTGGCTCGGGTTTTGACGCGGCGCAACAATAAAAACATCAGGACCGTCAGAAGCCTTTCATCGAAACCAGAGCAGCCTTGAGTTGTTCTGGTTTTTTGTTTAATTGGGCGCGGTGAAGTTCAAACCTTTCAAACGTGCGCCGGTCATTCTGGCCGTTTCCGTTCTCGTGTTCGTTTGCGGTGTCCGGCTCCTGCGGCTTGATTTTTTTGAGCGGCTGGAGCGCATGACCTACGACTTGCGCGCGCGGGCGGCTTTGCATTTTCCCGCGCCTGCCGCCACCAACCTCGCCTTCGTCTCGATGGAAGAATCCAGCATCGCCGCCGTCAAAAACGGCAAACTCGGCTACCACTTCGGCCTCTACTGGCCGCGCCAGGTTTATGGCCGGCTGGTTGAAGAATTATCCGCTCAAGGCGCCAAAACCGTCGCGTTCGACGTGCTCTTCGGAGAACTGCGCACCGACCATCCACTAGTAACCATGGCCAATGGCAATTTCATTGAGTCCGATGATTTCTTTGCGTTGCAAATGCGCCATGCCGGAAACGTCCTCCTCGCCGTCGTGCCTGACGTTGTGCCGCCCGACTTGTTTTTGACCAATGCGCTTGCATCCGGCGACATTTCGACGGAAAAGGATTCCGATGGGGTTCTGCGCCGGGTCCGGGCTTTTGACGACCAGGGCGTCTGGGACATGGGAATCGTGCTCGCGGCGCTGGAATTAAACCTCGACCTTGCCCACCCCGATTTGGACCTGACACATGGGCGAATCACGCTGCACGGTGCGAATGGCATTGAGCGCGTGATTCCCGTGGACCGTGACGGCTATTTTTACATTGATTGGCGGCTGAAACCAAATGATCCGCGCCTCTTGCGCGCGCCGATTGAAAATTTGCTCTGGCAGGACAGGCAACGGTTGCTTGACCGAACCAATGGACTTAGCGATGACTTTCGCGGCAAACTTGTCATCGTCGGCTCCGCCGCGCAAGGTAATGACCTGACGGACCTTGGCGCAACGCCGTTGGAAAAAAATACGCTGCTCGTCAGCAAATATTGGAACGTCGCCAATTCCGTCATCACCAACCAATTCATCCGCTGCGCATCATTGCCAACAGAAATGGCATTGATAATTTTTCTCGGTGCGCTGACGGCTTTTCTCACCTGGCAAATGCGGGCATTTGCGGCTTCGGCGGCGGTTTTGCTGCTGTTGCTGGCTTATGTGGCCGTCGCTTTTTTCATCTTCGTGCAATTTCGTTACTGGCTGCCACTGGTGTTTCCCATTGCGGGTGCGATGTTGGTCGAGCATGTGAGTTTGGTCACGTATCGCGTCGTGTTTGAGGAACGCGAACAGCGGCGCGTCAAATCAGTTTTTTCCAAAATCGTTTCGCCCGACGTGATGAACGAGTTGCTTCAGGCGGAAAAACTTTCCCTCGGCGGCACGCGCCGGGAATTGACCGTGTTTTTCGCCGACGTGCGCGGTTTCACCACGCTGACGGACGAAATGCAGGAACGCGTGGCGGAGTTTGTCCGTGAACGGCAGCTGGATTCCGCCGCGGCGGAGGCGTGTTTTGACGAATCCGCGCGCGAAACGCTCAATACCGTAAACCTTTATCTCGCGATGGTCGCCGACGCAGTGAAAACGCATGGCGGCACGCTGGACAAATACATCGGCGACTGCGTCATGGCGTTTTGGGGCGCGCCGACACCGAACGAGGAACATGCGCTGGCGTGTGTGCGGGCGGCCATTGAGACACAACGCGCCATCCATGAATTGAACCAAAGGCGCATGGCGGAAAATTCGCAGCGCGAAATTGAAAACCGGGCGCGACTTTCCGCGGGGCTGCCGCCCAAGCCGCCGTTGCGCGCGTTGCAACTGGGCACGGGCATCAATACCGGCCTCGTGACGGTTGGCCTCATGGGTTCGGACGTTCATCAATACAACTACACCGTGTTTGGCCGCGAAGTGAATCTTGCCAGCCGGCTGGAAAGTGTTTCCGGCAGCGGCCGCATCATCATCAGCGACACGACCTACAACCATTTGCTGCGCGAAGACCCGGCGCTGGCCTTGACCTGCATCGAAATGTTCCCGGTCACGGTCAAGGGCATTCGCGATGCCGTGCGGATTTACGAAGTGCCGTGGCAAACGCCGCCGGCAAAATGACTTTGCGGAATCGTTTTCTTCCTCGTCAAATTTGCCGTAAATGCTAAAGTGATTTTGATGCGCACAGCGATTTATCCCGGCAGTTTTGATCCGTTGACCAACGGCCACCTGGACGTGATTCAGCGCGCGGCCAAATTATTCGACCGCGTCGTCGTGGCCGTTGCGAAAAACGATGGCAAACAGCCGCTGTTCACGCTCGACGAACGGTTCGCGCTCGTGAAAAAAGCCATGAAACATTTGCCGAACGTTGAAGCGGACGCGTTTGACGGCCTGCTCGTCGAATATGTCGCGAGTCGAAAAGCGCAGGCGATTGTGCGCGGACTGCGCGCGGTGTCGGATTTTGAATTTGAGTTTCAACTCGCATTGATGAACCGCAAGCTGAACGAAAACATCGAAACGATTTTCATGATGCCCAAGGACACTTACACGTTTCTCAGCTCGCGCCTCGTGAAGGAAATCGCGCGGCTGGGCGGCGACGTGAGCGCGTTTGTGCCCGCGCACGTGCAAAACGCCCTGACGAAAAAATTTGCCGGGACGAAAAGGAGTTAAGTCATGCCGCTCGTCGTCAATCTGCGTCATCTGGAGGAGCACGACGTGATTTTGCGCGGCGAATTGCCGGTGGACGAGCTGGATCTGGACACGCGCGACGAAATGATTGGGGTCACGCAGCCGTTGCGGCATGAGTTGGAGGTTCAATTGCTGGATCGCAGCCTGTTGATTCGCGGCTCGTTGCGGCTTACGCTGGAGTGCCGGTGCGTCCGCTGTTTGAAACCGTTCGAACGCGAGTTGGAATTGAATCCGTGGACGTGCCATTTGCCGCTCGAAGGCGAGGAACAGGTGCCCGTCGTCAACGATTGCGCGGACTTGACGCCGTATGTGCGTGAAGATATGCTGCTTGAATTTCCGCGGCATCCATTGTGCAAACCGGACTGTCGCGGATTGGAAAAAATAAAAACCGGCAAGGCCAAAAACAAAAACACCGGCGGCAAGAATAAATTAATTCCGTCCGCGTGGGCTGAATTAGACAAGTTAAAATTGTAAATTTGAATTTATGGGTGTTCCAAAACGCAAACCGTCCCACAGCCGGCAGCGCATGCGCCGTGCTTACAACAGTGTGCTGAAGTTGCCGCAACTCGGCACGTGCCCGCAATGCGCCGCGCCGTATGTGCCACACCGGGTTTGTCCGGCGTGCGGCTATTACAAAGGCCGTCAGGTGTTGACCATCACGGCGGGCACTTGATTTTGCGCCGGGACGCGGACATTCCGCGTTCTTTCATCTATGCGAATAGCGGTAGATGTCATGGGCGGCGACCACGGGTGTGCGGTCGTCGTCGAGGGCGTCCGGCGCGCGCTGGAGGCCGACCAAAAAATCTCCACGGTTTTTCTCGTTGGCGATCAGGCGGAGATCGAGTCCGCGCTTGGCGCGACGGGCTGTCATGACCTGCGCGTTCAAATCGTTCACGCCAGCGAAGTCGTGACGATGGACGACAGGCCCGTCACCGCGCTTCGCAAAAAGCGCGACAGTTCCATTACGCGCGGCGCTGAACTCGTCCATGACGGTCAGGCCGATGCGGTTATTTCGGCCGGCAACACCGGCGGCATTTTTGCGGCGGCCACTTTTAAACTGGGCCGCATCTCCGGCGTGGATCGCGGCTGCATTGCCGCAGTCATTCCGCGGCAGGAAAATGAATTTGTCCTGCTCGACGGCGGCGCAAACATCGAATGCAAGCCGCTGCATCTCGCTCAGTTTGCCGTGATGGGCAGTGTTTATTCGCGGGAAGTGCTGGGACGCAAAAACCCCCGCGTGGGCATTCTCAGCATCGGCACGGAAGACTCCAAGGGCAACGAACTGACGCTCGGAGCCTTCAAATTGTGCAAGCAGCTCGACTTGAATTTCATCGGCAACGTCGAAGGACATGATTTGTTCAAGAACCACGTGGACGTGGTCGTGTGTGACGGCTTTGTCGGCAACATTGTTTTGAAAACATGCGAGAGTCTGGCGGTGGGGATGATTTCGATGCTCAAGCGTGAGTTGATGCGCAATCCCAAACGCCAACTCGGCGCGTTGCTCGCGAAAAATGCCTTTCATGCCATCCGGCGGCGCATGGACCCGGAGGTTTACGGCGGTGCACCGTTGCTCGGGTTCAACGGCATGGTGTTCAAGGCGCACGGTTCGGCGCGCGAACGCGCCATTGCCAGCGCCCTGCGCGTGACGGTCGAGGCCGTGCAGCATCACGTCAACGAAATCATCGCCCGTGAAATGGCGCAGGCCAATGAAAAGCTGGCCGCCGCAGAAATTTCCGTTCCTGTTTCCGCATGAGTCCCAAATTCAATAATCCGCGCGCCAAACACAATTTCCAGGGCCGCACCTGTTCCATCACCGGCGTCGGCTCGTATGTGCCGGCGAAAATTTTGACCAATGTCGACCTCGAAAAAATGGTCGAGACCTCGGATGAATGGATCATCACACGTACCGGCATCAAACAGCGGCGGCTGGCGGCCAAGGATGAATTCACCTCCGACATGGCGGCGCACGCGGCGCAGCGTGCGATGAAAAAGGCCGGGGTCACCGCCGACCAGATTGACCTCATCATTGTCGCCACCATCACGCCGGATATGCCGTTTCCGGCGACGGCGTGCATTGTCCAGCAAAAAATCGGCGCGCGCCGGGCGGCGGCGTTTGATCTGGAGGCGGCGTGTTCCGGTTTCATTTACGGTTTGGAAATCGGGCAGCAGTTCATCATGTCGCGCACCTATGACACCGTGCTGGTCATCGGCGCGGAAAAACTTTCTTCGATTGTGGATTGGACAGACCGCAACACCTGTGTGCTGTTTGGGGACGGCGCGGGGGCGGCGGTTCTGCAAAGCCGTCCGAATTCGCACGGGCTTTTGACTGCGGTGATGGGCGCGGACGGGTCGAAAGGCAATTTGATCCACATGCCCGGCGGCGGCAGCCGTTGTCCGGCCTCCGTGGATTCGGTCGCGGCGAAACTTCATTATTTGCGAATGGACGGTCGGGAGACTTTCAAAAGCGCCGTCCAGGCGATGTGCCACGCGGCGCAGGAGGCGTTGCGCCGTTGCGAACTCGATATTTCGAAAATCAAATGCGTCATCCCGCATCAGGCGAACCGCCGGATCATTGACGCGGTGGGCAAACGACTTGGCGCCACACCGGAACAATTGTTCATCAATTTGGACCGTTATGGCAACACGTCGGCGGCATCGGTGGCCATTGCGTGGGACGAAGCCGTTTCTTCGGGAAAAATCCAGCGTGGCGATTTGATTTTGATGATGGTTTTTGGTGCCGGCCTGACCTGGGGCGCGGCGGTCATCGAGTGGTGAAGGCTTATTTGTCAAATTGCAAACGTTAATTTGACGATCGCCTTTGACGTGTTAGCTTAGTGTGATTCTATGAGTGCTAAAAAATTTGAGAGTGCTGGTTCGTTCCAACAACAAATCACCGTGGAAGGCCGGCAGTCCCGCTTGGAACTTTCCGCCGAGTCGGTCGTCATTCACAAAAGCGGCGTCGAATTCCGAAGCCCGACGCCGTTCAATCCGTGGACGGAAATGACGGTCGCGCTGCAATCGCCGCGCGACGGTGGCCGCATTCAATGCAGCGGCGTGGTCATTGCCTGTTCCGGCAGCAAACACACCGGCTACCATGTTTCGCTTGTTTTCACGGGCATGTCCAAGCAGGCGCAATCGCGCTTGAACCTGATGGCGCACTCCGTTTTGGGCGCGGGCTAAAACGCCAATTTTCCAAGCCAGCAGTTTTTGAAACGTTCGCGAATTCAATTCGCGGCGTTTCCACTCGGTGGCATTCGTGTCCATTCGCGGTTTTCAAACAACCTGACAAAATTATGCCAATTCAATTGCGGGACAAGGCCCAGTGCCAATTCGACATGATTGCGCTCGGCGAAATCATGCTGCGGCTTGATCCGGGCGAAGGGCGCATCCGCTGCGCCCGCGAATTCAAGGTTTGGGAGGGCGGCGGCGAATACAACGTCGCCCGTGGCCTGCGCCGGTGCTTCGGCCTGAAAACCGCCGTCTGCACCGCCTTTGCCGACAACGAGGTGGGACATCTGCTCGAAGATTTCATTTTGCAGGGCGGTGTGAACACGGAATTCATCAAGTGGGCGCCATTCGACGGTGTGGGCCGCATCACCCGCAACGGACTGAACTTCACCGAGCGCGGTTTTGGCGTGCGCGGCGCGGTCGGGGTTTCCGACCGCGGCCACACGGCGGCGAGCCAGCTCAAGGCCGGTGATTTCGATTGGGACCACATTTTCGGCAAGCTGGGTGTGCGCTGGTTGCATACCGGCGGCATTTTCGCCGCACTGAGCGACACCACGCCACAACTGGTCATCGAAGCGGTCAAAAAGGCCAAACAATACGGCACGGTGGTCAGCTACGATTTGAATTACCGCCCGTCGCTCTGGAAATCCATCGGTGGCCAGAAACGCGCCCAGGAAGTAAACCGGGAAATCGCCAGATCCGTGGACGTGATAATCGGCAACGAGGAGGATTTTACGGCGTGTCTGGGTTTCCGCATCGAAGGCGCGGATGAACATCTGCTGCACATTGACGTCACCGCATTCAAGAAGATGATTGAGACGGCGGTGAAAACGTTCCCGAACTTCAAGGCGACCGCCACGACGCTTCGTGCCGCAAAAACTGCGACAATCAACGACTGGGCGGCCATCGCCTGGATGGATGGCAGGTTTTACGAGAGCCGAAAATATCCCGACTTGGAAATTCTTGACCGTGTTGGTGGTGGCGACAGTTTTGCTTCCGGTTTCATCTACGGGTTGATGACCTCTGGCGATCCGCAAAAGGCGGTAAATTACGGCGCGGCGCACGGTGCGCTGGCCATGACCACGCCGGGGGACACTTCAATGGCCTCAAAGGATGAAGTAGAGAGATTGATGCAAGGTGGTGGCGCGCGTGTGCAACGATAAGCGGCCCAATCGTTGCCACAGGAAGGACACAGGTGGCTTTTCCGCCAATGAATAAACGGGCTTGTTGTCACAATTGTAAATTAGTTTTTCTGTTAAATAGGTGCCGATGAGCGAGTTTTCTTGATTTTTGGCGGGTATTTTCTTTAATTAGCAAGCTATCCTTTATGCTGGGTATGAAAAGAATCCTTGGGTTAAAAGCCCGGCTCAAATCGCCCAAAAACAGAAGAGGTGTCTCCATGAAATTTCGACTTTCCGACACATTGGTTTTGTTCGTCTCACTTTTCCTGCTGGCTGCGAAAAGTCCGGCTTTCGAGCCACCGTCACCTGCTCCTTTGCCCAACGTCCAACTCTCCCAAGCAGGCAACTACGCCGTGCTGGTGACCAACGCCTTTGGTTCCATCCTTAGTTCCAATGCGGTGTTGACGGTGAATCTGTCGCCGCTTTGCGATCCCCCACCCTCGGGTTTGGTCGGCTGGTGGCCGGGTGAGGGCAATGCCAACGACAGCGTTGGAACGAATAATGGCACACTGGTCGGTGGAGCCACCTTCGCCAATGGCAAAGTGGGTCTAGGTTTCCGTCTGGACGGAACCAATGGCTACGTGCAGATACCTGATTCAGACGCGCTCAAGCCGGCGAATGTCACCATTGAGGCCTGGGTTTGGCTGGATCCGAATGTGAACACCGGGCCGTCCGGGGAAAGCATCATCTTCAAAAGAAACAGTTGGACCTTTCTGTTTGAAGGTTACAGCCTGCTCAAGCAGAGCATTGACAACGGCAACGGAACTTACACCGACCGGTTTCAATCCGTGGTCACGAGGAGCGGAAATCAAGTTGTCATCAATTCGACCACGGTCGTCCAGCGCGGTGTCTGGTATCATGTTGCCGCCACCTACGATGGCAACAAGTTAACGCTCTACGTCAACGGCGTGGCGGAGGCTTCTGCGGTTGCGGGTTTCGCATTGGATTACGGGACGCGCCCGGTCTTTATCGGCACGACTGGTGAACCGGCACCATATACCTCCATGTTCGCGGGCATCATTGATGAACCATCCGTTTATAATCGCGCCCTTTCGACCAACGAAATCCAGGCCATCTACAACGCCGGCAGCGCGGGCAAATGTGTGGATATCGCCCAGCCGAGGATTCTGGTTCAGCCACAAGACCGCACGGTGCTCAACGGTGCAAACGTGCAGTTTGCCGTCGTGGCCAGCGGAACTCCGCCCCTGAGTTACCAATGGCGGCTTAACGGGACAAATATCGTAACGGCGACTGGCAGCAGCCTCAACCTGACCGCGCAGAAAGAACTGCAAGGTATTTACGACGTGGTCATCAGTAATGCCTTCGGCACTGTGACGAGCTTCCCACGCCGACTGTTCTTGAGTCCGGGCAGGGTCGTGGCTTGGGGCTGGAACGATTACGGTCAGACGATTGTCCCGCCGGGACTCAGCGACGTCGTTTCGATTTCGGGAGGGGAACTTCACAGCCTCGCGTTGAGGAGCGATGGCACCGTTTTCGCTTGGGGAGCTGTCGGTGCCAGTAACGGCGATCAAGGGAGCCTCGATTTCGGCCAGGCAATTGTGCCGCCGGGGCTTAGCAATATCGTCGCCATCGCGGCGGGTGGTTACCACAACCTGGTGCTGAGAAGTGACGGCACCGTGGCGGCGTGGGGCGCGGGCACAAATGATCCCAGCACCTCAGTCAACAGCGCAGCACTGAGCTTCGGGCAGAACGTCGTTCCCTATGGATTGAGCAACGTGGTAGCTATAGCTGGAAGTCTCAACTCGAGTCTGGCGTTGAAGAGCGACGGCACCGTGCTCGCATGGGGGAACAACTGGTATGGTCAAACCAATGTGCCGGCAGGTTTGTCGAACGTGGTGTCCGTGTCGGCGGGAGATTATCACTTCCTCGCGCTGAAAGCAGACGGAACGGTCGTCAGTTGGGGTGCCTCTTTATCCTCTGGCCCCATTGTCCCGTTTCCGGGGTTGAGCAATGTGGTTGCGATTGCGGCCAATGGAAATCACTCTTTGGCACTTAAGAACGATAATACGATTGTCGGATGGGGCGATAACAGTTACGGCGTATGCTTTCCGCCGCCCCAAGCAACCAACTCAATCGCCATTGCAGCGAGTTTTGATACGAGCCTTGCTTTGAAAAACGATGGAACGATTGTCGTTTGGGGCAGTAATCAATTTGGCGAGTTAAGTGTTCCAAACGGATTGACCAACGTGGCCGCGATTGCTTGCGGCGGTCTGCATGAATTGGCTTTGGGAACCGTGCCGGCCCCCATTCCGCCGATGATTCTGGCGCAGACACCCAGTCAGGTCGTGCTGCTCGGCAACGCGGCAACGTTCGGCGTCACGGTCAGCGGCAGCACGCCGTTGAGTTATTTCTGGAGCCGGAACGGAACGCTGATTCCGAATGCGACGAACTCCAGTTACACCTTGTTCAACGCGCAGTTGTCGGATTCCGGCAGCAAGTTCACCTGCCTCGTCACCAACGCCTACGGCTCGGCGGCCAGCACCAACGCGACGCTCAAGGTCATAGATACGATTGCGAATGATTTGTGCAGCGGTGCCATCCTCATCACCAACGCCAGCTACACCAATGTCCAATCCACGGCCAGGGCCAGTTCGTTTGGCGATCCGGTTCCCGATTGCGTGGATGGCTTCGGCCACGGCGTCTGGTATCAATTCACCGCGCCGGTTGCCGGCCTGCTCATCGTGGACACTTTTGGCAGCGACTTCGACACCGGCCTGGCCATTTACACCGGCTCGTGCGATTCGCTGACGGAAGTGGCGTGCAACGACGACACCGGCGGCATCACTTCGCAAATCATCATGCCGACGACGGCGGGCACGACTTATTCCATTCTCGTCGGCGGTTACAGTTCCGATGCGGGCAATCTGGTTTTGCACCTGAACCACCTGACGCCGCCGGCATTTGCCGTGCAGCCGACGAATCAATCCGTGGTGGTCAGCAGCAATGCCAGTTTCAGCGCCGCGCTCACCGGCTCGTTGCCGATGAGTTTCCAATGGTATTTTAACAACACGCCGCTGGTGGATGGCGGACGCATCAGCGGTTCAACGAACACGACACTGAACCTCACCGGCATCCAGACCGGTGACGCGGGCAGTTACCAACTGGTCGCCTCCAACATCGTCGGTGTCGCCACCAGCTCCGTGACGGTGCTGACGCCCATCATCTTGCCGCCTGTCATCACGCAGCAACCGACAAACCAGTCCGTGCTGACCGGCTCGAACGTCACCTTTACGGCAGTGGTGGATGGCACGCCGCCCTACAATTATCAATGGTATTTCGAGAGCAGCCCGCTGACCAATGATGGGGTCCACATTTTCGGCTCTACGACCAGCAGCTTAAGTATTTCCAATCTGACAACGGCAGACGGGGGTTATTATAATCTGGTCGTCACGAACGTCTCTGGCATGGCCGTCAGCGATGACGCCGTGCTGACTGTGATGGTGCCGCCGACGATTCTGACCCAACCGATTGGCCGCTCGGTGCCACCGGGCCTGCCGACGACCTTCTCGTTTACGGCGTCTGGCAATCCCGCACCCGCCTATCATTGGTTGTTGAATGGAACGAACATTCCCGGCGCAACTGTAGCCGCCTACACAATTCCCGCCGTGGGCACAAATCAGATCGGATATTATCAGGTTGTCGCAAGCAACGCCGTCGGGGTTGAGACCAGCAGCGTGGCTCAACTCACCTTCGGACCGGTCGCGGCGTGGGGTATGAATACATACGGTGAATCGCTGCCACCGCCGGGATTGAGCAATGTCATCGCCGTGGCTGGAACGTATATGGCCAGTTTCGCCGTGCGAACGGATGGAAACATTGTGCCTTGGGGGAAAAGCCAGAATAGCACAAACGTTCCCATTATTCCGGCCATCGCCACGAATGTCGTGGCAATGGCAACAACCGGCACCACCGAAAATCACGCATTGCGGTCTGACGGCACAGTCGTCAGCTTGTCTGGATTTGTTGTGCCGGGCTTGAGCAACATCGTTTCAATTGCAGCGGGACATAGTTTTACTTATGCGTTGCGCGCGGAGGGAACGCTCACCAACTACTGGGGCTCTATCTTGACTCCGGGTTTCCCCGCCGGGTTGAACCATGTCACCGCAATTGCCGCCGGGTATAACAACGCGGTGGCGCTGCGGAATGACGGCACGATAGTCGTGGCCGGCATCGGCCCGGTGACGAACCTCCCCGGCGGATTGACCAACGTCGTTGCGGTTGCCGCCGGTTATACCTATGCAATGGCGTTGAAAGCCGATGGAACCACGGTCGCATGGGGCAGCGGCACGGCAACGAATCTTCCGGCGGGTCTGACAAACGTCATTGCAATCTCCGCGGGGAATTACAGCGGGGAAAATTTCGGTCTAGCCATCCGCTCCAATGGCACGGTTGTGGCCTGGGGCGATAATCCTTATGGCGAAACCAATCCGCCCGCCGCTTTGACCAATCTGATTTCCATCGCCGTCACCGCCGCTGCGTATCACGGCCTCGCCTTGGTCAATGACGGCAGCCCGGTCATTTTGCATCCGCCCGTCGGCCTCACGGCTTACACGTGCCGCGACGTGGTTTTGCGCGGTGACGCCGCTGGCGCACAACCGTTGAATTATCAATGGCTGCTCAGCGGAACAAACATCCCCGGAGCCACGGACACCAGCCTGGTCATCTCCAATGTCCAGTCCGGCAACGCGGGCAATTATCAATTGTTCGTCAGCAACGCGGTCAACACGGCATTGAGCCTGCCCGCGCCGCTGACCGTCATCAGCAACAATGCGCTGGTGTTCTTGAGCGTGCCGGCAAGCCAGACAAATTATCAAGGCAACAAGATTTCGCTCGGCGTCACTGTTCTCGGCAACGGCCCGCTGCGCTACCAGTGGTTTTTCTCAGTGACGAATAAAAATTACGCCGCCATTTCGGGTGCGGCAAACGACACGCTGGTTCTGGATCCGGCGCTGGCGGTCAACACGGGGAATTATTACGTCGCCGTCAGCAATCAATTCACCGGCATCACCAACACGCCGGTGAGTCTGCGTGTGCTGTTCGCAAGGGCTTGGGGATTCCAAGCCGTAAGCAATCCGCCGGTCAACGTGACCAACGCCATCGCCATCGCGACCGGTGGTAACTATGCGAATCCTTACGGCCTCTATTTCGCGCTTGGATCGGATGGAAAGCTCACGTCATGGGCAAACTATTATGCTTCTTACGGTGAAACGAACGTCTCGGCCTTGAGCAATTCGACGGTCATCGCCATCGCCGCTGGCAGTCAAAGCAGTCTTGCGCTCCGTTCCGACGGAACCGTTTATGCGTGGGGTTACGGTTATTACGGCCAGACAAATCCGCCGTCCGGCCTGAACAATGTCGTGGCCATCGCCTGCGGTGACTATCACGATCTGGCGTTAAAATCGGATGGAACAGTCATCGCATGGGGACAAAACCTTTACGGCGAAGGAACCAATTCACTGGTGGCGACCAATGCCGCGGTGGCCATTGCCGCCGGAACTTCCCACAACCTCGGCCTGCGCGCAGACGGGACGGTGTTCGGTTGGGGCTACAATAGTTACGGACAGACTGCCATTCCGTTCAACGCGACGAACGTCATCGCCATTGCCGCCGGACAATATCACAGCCTCGCTTTGCGGGCGAACGGCACGGTGGTGGGTTGGGGAAACAACGGCAATGGTCAAGTCTCCATTCCCGCCGGATTGAGCAACGTCGTCGCCATTTCCGCTTCGAGCAGCCACAGCACCATGTTGCGTGCCGATGGAACGGTCTTGTCGCTGGGCTACGAATACACCGGCTACGCATCCAACGCGGTGCCTTCGGATTTGGCCAACGTGATCGCGATCTCCAGCGGCGGCGACCACGACTCCGGCCTGCTCGGCACGCGCGCGCCAGCCTTCACGGTCCAGCCTTGGAACCGGACGATTTTCAACACCACAACGAGCGTATGGTTTGCCGCCAAGGTGGCCGGGGTGCAACCGGTGAGTTATCAGTGGCAGCTCAACGGCACAAATCTTCCCGCCGCGACCAATGACACGGTGACTGTGACCTCATTTGTGTTGGGCAAAACCAACCTGCCCATACAATCCGGCACCTACCGGCTCATCGCCAGCAATGCCTACGGAGCGGTCACCAGCAAACCCGCCAAGCTCACCGTGACCATCCCGCTGGGCGAAGCGCTCGACGCGACCAACCGGGTCTGGACCACCAGCGGGAACGCGCCGTGGTATGGCCAGGCTGCGACCACCCACGACGGCGTGGACGCCGCGCGCAGCGGTGCCATTGGCGCGCTTCAGGAAACCATCCTGCAAACCACCTTGGCCACAAACTGGTCCGGACGCTGCACCTTCTGGTGGAAGGTGTCGTCGGAACAGTATTTTGACATCCTCGAATTCCGTGTGAACGGCATCACGCAGACAAGCATCTCCGGCGAAGTGGACTGGCAGCAGGTCAGCATCCCCGTCGCCGCCGGCACGAATGTTTTGCAATGGCGTTATTCCAAGGACGCCTCCTTCGACGCCAGCCAGGACGCAGGATGGGTGGATCAATTTGCCTTCATCTCCGACCCGCCGGTCATCACCAACCAGCCGGCCAGCCAGACGGTGAACATGGGCGCGACCGTGTTCCTGACGGTTACCGCCGGGGGCGCTCCGCAACTGAAATATCAATGGCGGCAGAACGGCAACATCGTTGGCGGCAACAGCCCCACGCTCGTTTTGGGCAACGTGGGTCGCGCGCAGAACGGAACTTATTTTGTGACCGTCACCAATTTCGGCGGCAGCACCGTCAGCAGCAACGCGGTTTTGAAAGTCCTCGTGCCGCAACTGCTCGGCACACCCACGTTGTCGCCCAGCGGCACGTTGCAATTCACGTCAACCGATGCCAACGGCGGACTGCTTTCGCCTTCCGACCTTGCCAACTTTGAGGCGCAGGCCAGCACCAACCTCGTGGACTGGGTGCCGCTGACGAACGCGTTGAGCCTGACGAATGGAATGCTGCAACTGCAGGACAACAGCGGAACGAACTGGCCGGCGCGCTACTACCGGCTGATCGAACATTGAACAACCTGACGGCGCTCAGCTTGCCTTCAACTGCGTGATGAGTGTTTGCAGGGAAGCTTTGGCGTCGCCGAAGAGCATGCGCGTGTTGTCCTTGTAGAACAGGAGATTCTCAATGCCGGCGAAGCCCGCGGCCATCGAGCGTTTCATGACGATGACCGTTTTTGCGCGGTCGGCGTCAATGATTGGCATGCCGTAGATCGGGCTGCTCTTATCCTCGCGCGCGGCGGGGTTCACCACGTCGTTGGCGCCGATGACGAGGCACACGTCCACGCGGTCCATCGTGGGGTTGATGGCTTCCATTTCGCAAAGCTGGTCGTAAGGAACGTTGGCTTCGGCCAGCAGAACATTCATGTGGCCGGGCATGCGGCCGGCGACGGGATGGATGGCAAAGCGGACTTCCACGCCGCNCTTGCCGAGTTCATCGGAAAGTTCGCGCACCTGGTGCTGTGCCTGCGCCACGGCCATGCCGTAGCCGGGCACGATGACGACCTGCTGGGCGTAGCCAAGCAGCAACGCGGCTTCGTCGGCTTGGATGGGTTTGACGGTTTTTCCGCCGAGGTCGCTCGCGCCGGCCTTGCCGCCGCCGCTGCCGCTCGAACCAAACGCGCCAAAAAGAACGTTGGTGACGGGCCGGTTCATGGCCTTGCACATGAGCAGCGTCAGCAGCGTGCCGCTCGAACCGACGAGTGTTCCGGCGACCACCATGGCGAGATTGTTGATGGCGAAACCGTCCGCCGCGACCGCGAGTCCGGTGAAGGAATTCAACAGCGAGATCACCACCGGCATGTCCGCGCCACCGATGGGCATGACCATCGCAATGCCAAAGAACAGCGCGAGCAAAAACATCGCGATGAACGCCGTGGTGATGTTTTTGTGATGGTTTCCCAATTCCATGAATTGTTGAAACATTGATTGATCCCGCGGACCGTCCGTCACAAACGATATGTTTGCTACATGAATCGTGTTGGCTATGTAACAACACAGCCCGACAATGGCTAAAAGAATGAGGCCGTTCAAAATGTTCTGGCCGGGGAACGTGTGGGGCTTTTCAAATTTTCCCTCCAGTTTCAGATACGCGATGATGCTGCCGGAAAACGAGAGCGCGCCGATGAGCGTGGCGAAGAGCATTGTCACCGCGATGAACGTTGTAATGTCGCGGTCGGGCTTGATGAATTCCAGGCTCGCGACCAGGGCCGCCGCGCCGCCGCCCACGCCGTTGAACAGCGCCACCATCTGCGGCATCGCGGTCATTTTGACCGAATACGCGCCGATCGCGCCAATGACCAGGCCGATGAGCGTGCCGATGGCAATGAGGGTGTAGTTCAGGGTCCAACCCTGCGACCACACATATTCCCCCGCGGGTTGGTGCAGGGTTAACAGCGCCACCAGCATTCCGGCGGCGGCGACGAGGTTGCCGAGCCGTGCGGTCTTCGGTGAAGCCAGCAGCTTGATGCCAATGATGAATAAAACCGCAACGCCAATGATGATAAGGGCAATGGTCGAGCTCATTTTTTCTTTTTCTTGAACATTTGCAACATGCGGTCGGTGACCATGAATCCGCCGAAGACATTGGCTGAACCGAAAATCACCGCAACGAACCCGAGGGTTCGCGCCAGCGGGGTGGCCGCGTCGGCCAGCACCAGAATGCCGCCGAACAAAATGATGCCGTGAATGGCATTGGTGCCGGACATCAATGGGGTGTGCAGCATCGAAGGCACCTTGGAGACAACCTCAAAGCCGATAAAAATGGAGAGGATGAAAATAAACAGGATGTTCGTATCCATAGGACTTTAATTGGGTTTGGTGGCGAGCTTTTCGTTCACGATCTTGCCGCCGTGCGTGACGAGGCAGCCCTTGATGATTTCGTCGTCGGGCTTGAGGACGAAATTTTTGTTCTGCTTGTCCCAAAATTCCTCAATCAGGCTCGTGAGGTTCGCGGAATAAACCTGGCTGGCATGAAGTGGCACGCGCGCCGGCAGGTTGGCGATGCCGACAATCTTCACGTCGTTGCGGTCGGTCACCTGGTCGTAAACCACGCCTTCGACATTGCCGCCGGTTTCAACCGCCAGATCCACCACCACGCTGCCCGGTTTCATGGCGTTGAGCATTTCGGAGGTGACCAGAATCGGCGCGCGGCGGCCAAACACCTGGGCGGCGGTGATGACCACGTCGGAATCGCCGCAGGTTTTTTTCATCGCGTCGCGCTGCCTCTGCACCTGCTCTTCGGTCAGCGCCCGGGCATAACCGTCCTTCGTCTGGCCGGTTTCCCCGAGGTCAATCTTCAAAAACTGCGCCCCGAGCGACTTGACCTGTTCCTCCACGACCGGCCGCGTGTCATAGGCGGTCACTTTTGCGCCCAGCCGTTTGGCGGT